>ERZ777305.1391-NODE-1391-length-29124-cov-82.461763_pt1 | contig 29124 bp, 19 predicted proteins | sample MGYA00374965_ERZ777305 | MGnify/ENA primary metagenome ERZ777305 (study PRJEB29328, sample SAMD00013331) | mouse gut metagenome | study: EMG produced TPA metagenomics assembly of the Metagenome analysis of fecal microbiota from mouse which was promoted... | reverse complement strand
AGTTGAAATATCAGCTATAAAATTATGACTGAAGAGAATTTAAACAGGCTCTAAGTATTATACGGGGAAAAACAAAAATGTGGCAAATCTAATAACGGCAAGGATATGGGTTATCTGGTGAAAAACGACTGTTGTGTTTCTCTCTATCCGGCAGAAAACAAATACCGACACAGGCACTTTCTTCGATGCGACATCTTTCAACGGAAAGACTTATATCGAACTGACGTTACTTATATATACGAAGAAACCGGCAAGAAGATGCAAACTTCCATGTATCCTCTCCAGTTCTGCAACCTAAATTATCAAGTAGAGTATAGGCCGAAAACAATAGGAAAATAAGTTTGCCTACCTCTATTAAACCTGTGACATAAGTTTGCCTAGTTTGTCAAGCGATTGCACATGATACTTCTCAATACACTCAATGCATTGGTGAAGATAATCTTCGGATATTTCCACTCCATTCCACTTATACCAACGCTTCACCATTTCAAAACCTGCATGGTGCTTCTTTGCGATATTCCAGATTGTGATGATATCATCCTGTTGTTTTCTCAATTTTAACCGTTTCAGTTCAAGTACCCCTTTATAGATTCCGATTTCTTCATCATAGATAAGCTGTTTCCTCAGAGTCAGTTCATCATCTCCCAGAAAAGTGATATGGGTCATGAGCTGTCGTTCGTTACTGAACTCAGCTACAGCGATGCCATGGTCGGAAACAATGAAATAACCGCCATTGTTCTTGCGAGTATACAAGACATCCGTATTATTATACACAAAGTAATTGAACAAACTTTCCCCTTTGAGGTCTATTTGATAATGATCAATGTAGCGCTCTTTGTATCGTTGCATGAAGTGTGCCGTGTAATGCATTATTATATTTGAGGACTTGAAACCTGTTATTTGAATATAGCCATTGCTTGAAGCACCAATGACAGGAGCGTAAGCTTGAAATGCCAAAGCATGCATATATGAATTGTATCTCCCCTCCAGCGTCCATACATTTTTTCGGGTGGTGGTGACAGTCATACGCTGGGGCGCCACAGGAAACGGACTCGTCATCGCTGCTCTCTTACGGACTTTATCTATGAACATGTTCGCTTTGGTCGATATTGCAATGAGGTCTTTATGCGCTTCGGCATACAGTTCCTCCCGGCTCATACTTGTCAGAAACATACTTGTTTTTTTTATAGGAGACAAAGATAGTGTTTATTTTCAAACGGGACATCATCCGCCGGAGAACTTTTGCGCGAAAGGGAGTATCAGACGGATGAAATCTGTTACATTGTAGGATTTAACAATCCTTCGTACTTCGCCCGTTACTTCCAGAAACAATTCGGGATATTGCCGAAAGATTATGTGAAAAATTTATCAACACAGACAATCTGACCATTTTGTACACTGATGCCACCATTGGAAAGGAAATATGGCGGATCGGCAAAAATGCAATTAAACTTGAAATTGAATTGTCGAAGCAACTCACGGCAATCCCCATGTAGAAGCGTAAAATTGCGGTTAGGAGATTTGAAATAAGATTCAATCATTATCAGTATCAAACACGCTGTTTATAATTTCCTCTAACATACCATGTTTCAGCATATAAAAGTTGAGAAGATAGTCTAAGTGCCGGAATCCTTTTAATAACTGATTGGTAGCTGATAACCAACATTTACCATCTGTTACCAGAGCAAAATCTATTCCTGAAGATTTTAAATCATTTTGGCAATAAAATACATAATACCCTGATAAGATTCAAAAGACATAACACTATTTAACTTGTTTATTTCTGAATCGTATCAACTACATTCTTTTAAAAATAAACATAATTTAACTATGTGTGTTTAGCCAACTACGTATTTTACTTATATACAACCTCAAAATGCATCAATAACACAATGAATAATACTTTTAAAATAATAAGAAATTTCGTTGCTACCATTGCAAGCAAAGAGCTTAAACTCAAATTCTGGAGTTGGCTGGTATATCCATCCATGCAAAAGGAAAAAGAAGAAGCTCTTTTGGATATATGGAATACACAGCAATTTGAAGCGGATAAAAGCACCTACGAGGCATTCTGCAAGTTTAAAAAAAGCATCCGAAAAAATAAATCACATCTAGTTATATCAATTCATAGAAAAATTATACGCATAGCTGCAATTATATTGATTCCTTTATTAGGGATGGCAACAGTATACTATTATTTAAACACAAAAACTACAGATATTGAAATTTTAGAATGTATTGCTCCAGAAGGAGAGACAAGAGAACTCATTTTACCGGATAGTTCTAAAGTTATATTAAATTCTGGTACAGTGCTGGTATATCCATCCAAGTTCACTGAAACAGCAAGAACAGTATACTTATCAGGAGAAGGATATTTCAATGTAACTAAAAAAACACACAATCCGTTTATTGTGAAAACACAACATCTGAATATACAAGTCTTAGGAACCAGCTTCAACTTGCAGGCATACCCTCTAAACTCAAAAACGACGACTACTCTCGTGACAGGAGCCGTAAAAGTAGAAAAGACGGGTGAACCGGACTGTTATGTTACATTAACACCCAATCAACAGCTAAACTACGACAATCACACAGGAGAATTCCATAAAAAAGATACTAACGCAACACTCTATTGCGAGTGGACAAAAGGAAAGTTAAACTTCATTACAATGCCTCTAAAAGAGATTTTCAAAATATTGGAAAGAACCTATGCAATAAACTTTCAAATATCATCCAGCATATTGAAATCAGACTTGTTTAATACCGATTTGTATACTATAAGATTCAAGCAGAAAGACGAGATAACCAATATTATGAACATAGTGACAAAGACTGTGGGAAATATAACTTATAAACTGGAGGATGAACAGACAATTGTGGTTTATCCTATAAAAAAAGAAAGGAGGTAAACATAAAAAAAAGGGAACCGAATAGTAAGTGGCATTATTCTCGATTCCCCAAATCAACCAATTAACAATAGCTACATTTTAAAACCTTAAAAAGAGTATCAATTGATTAATACACAAAATTATGAAATTTAAAGTTAAACCTAGGAGTAATGTCCCCGTAAAAATCTATAAAACAATTGGTTTATTATTTGCGTTATGCTTTTATAACAATATTTATGGACAAAACCAACTAGTAACAATTTATGGGAATAACCAGACATTAATTAAAATCTTCCAGCAGATAGAAAAACAAACATCTCTAAGCATTTCCTATAACGCAACCAGATTGGACGTGAAGAGAAAGATAAAAGAGAATTATGTGAATAAAACTCTCTCTTTTGTTATGGATAATCTGTTAAAAAACACCGGTAATGTATGGCAGATAGAACAAGAACATATTGTTATCAGTCCCGTCATTCAAGACAAAAAACAAGATGCTACAAAATCTGGCCAAAAGAGAAAAATAACAGGAAAGGTCAGCGGGCAGGCAGGTGAGCCGCTGATTGGAGCAAATATTACGGTTTTAGACTCACCCAACTTAGCTACTATCACCGATGTAGATGGAAATTTTGTATTAGAAATTCCGGATAACTCAACACTCAATGTTTCATATATAGGTTATTTGGGGCAGAAAATCAAAATAGCAGGTAAATCATACTTGAATATTGTATTGGAAGAAGACTCACAAACCTTAAACGAAATAGTGGTGGTAGGCTACGGTTCTCAAAAGAAAGCCAACCTGACAGGCTCCATCGCAACCGTGAAGATGGACGACATCGCATCCAACCGGCCGCTCCTCAACGTCTCAGACGCCTTGCAGGGAGTCGTACCCGGATTAATGGTGTCGAGCAATGGGAACGACCCGGGCAATTCCAAGAAGTTTCAGATTCGCGGAGCCTATTCCGTCGGTATCAAGAACGACGACGGAACCTATGGCAATACCATCAGCCCGCTCATCCTGATAGACAACGTAGAGGGCAACATCGATATGCTGAATCCCGAAGACATCGAATCGGTCACTGTGCTGAAAGATGCCGCCTCGGCTGCCATCTACGGCGCACGTGCGGCAGGCGGAGTTATCCTCATCACCACCAAACAGGCCAAATCGGGCACGGCTTTCCAACTGAATTACAACAATAACATCGGCTTCTCACGCGCCATCAACCTCCCGCGGCAGGCACCGCTCATGGATTACCTGAAAGCCTACTCCGACGCCGCCGGAGATGAATTCTGGACCGGAAGGGCAAGTGTAAGCAAATGGATGCAGTATTTGAGCGAATACCAGAAAGACCCCTCGTCAATCTCCACCGTGGGCGACGGAATTTTCAAAGACTCGGACGGGGCACTGTATTACCTGAATGAAAAAGACCTGATAAAAAATATGTTGGACAACGGCTTCCAGATGACGCACAACCTATCCGCAAGCGGAGGAACCGACAAACTGCGCTACCGCCTTTCGGGTTCCTACGTAACGAGCGACGGAGTGCTCATTACGGACAAGGATAAATATAAAAGATTGAACATCAATGCCTTCATATCGGCCGATATCACCAAATGGTTCACACAAGAAGCCAACATCAGTTATGCACACAGCCACAAGAGCCTGCCCGAATCAACCCTCTTCGAAGGATTCTACTCCTTACGGTTAGCTTCCTTTTATCCGGAAGGGAATATGCCCAAAGAGATATCGGGAGCATCCCAAGACTTGCCCCTTTTCACCCCGCGCAACCAGATACTATGGGCCAACTCCTCCAAAACTCTCAATGATAATCCGAGAATATTCCTGAAGTCAATCATAAAGCCCTTTAAAGGGTTCGAAGCCGTTTTCGAATATACATTCGACAAACACATCTACGATTATCACTGGTACACCGGCAGCACCACCTATGCTACCATCGAATCGGGCAACAACATCACACCGGCCAAAGGCGAAGATTACCTGAGGAAGAAGAAGCAATATACCGACTACAACTCATTCAACATCTACGGAACATACAACCTGGACATCGGAAACCATAAACTGAAATTCATGGCAGGATTCAACCAAGAATCCAGTTATCTGGAGCTGCTGGATGTTTACTCCTATGGCCAGGCAGCCGTCGAAGTGCCCGCAATGGGTTCGGGAACCTCAACCATAAAAGCCACCGACTCTTACAGCGAATATGCCATACGGGGAGGTTACTTCCGGGCAAACTACAGCTACCTCGACAAATACCTGCTGGAAATAAACGGACGGTACGACGGTTCTTCCAAATTCCCCAAAAACTCCCGTTTCAGTTTCAACCCCTCCATCTCCGGAGGATGGCAGATTGCCGAAGAAAAATTCATGGAGCCTGCCCGAAACTGGCTCGACGGACTGAAACTACGTGCTTCCTACGGCGTCATCGGAAACCAGAACGTGCCGCCCTACGCATTTATCCCCACGATGGATGTCAACAACAAGTTTTCGGGATGGTTGGCAAACGGCACTTACGTCACCGCCGTCACTACCCTGCCTGCCCTTGTCAGCAGTAGCTTTACCTGGGAGAAAGTGCATAATCTGGACCTCGGCCTGGACGTTACTTTATTCCAAAACCGCCTGAACGCAACGTTAGGCTGGTATCAGCGCCAAACCTTAGGTATGCTTGCTCCGGGCATCGATTTACCCGCCATCGTAGGAGCCAGCGCCCCTTACCAAAACACTGCCGATATGCGCACAAGAGGCTGGGAAGCGGCACTCAACTGGAGAGACCGCATCGGAAAAGTATCTTACTCCATCGGATTCAACCTAACCGACAATCAGTCGGAAATAACAAAGTACGACGCCAATACATCCAAGATACTGACCGATAGCAACGGCAGGGCACTGTTTTACAAAGGGCAGCAATTAGGAGAAATATGGGGATACGTAGCCGACGGATTCTATACGGTGAACGATTTTGAAAGCACTTCCACTTGGAAACTGAACGACGGTATCGCCCGATTAGACGGATACAACCCGCGTCCGGGCGATCTCAAATTCAAGAATTTACGGGACGACGAGCGGGGAAACAACGTCATCTCATCGGGCGACAATACTGCCGACAACCCGGGCGACCGGAAAATCATCGGCAACAACACTCCGCGCTATCTGTATGGTATAAACCTGGGAGGAAGCTATGCCGGATTCGATTTGAACATCTTTATGCAGGGTACAGGCAAACGGGATACGTGGATTAGCAATGTATTGGTCTTTCCCCTTTACAATGATTTCAAATTCATCCCGCTCTACGAAGGTTTGAACGACTACTGGCAACCCATAGACGCAGCCAACAATAACTATGAGGCTGTAAATCCCAACGCCAAATACCCGCGCATTTACGAAAACTATGGAAACAGTGCCTCCAATTACCGCCAATCGGACAAATACCTGATGAATGCCTCGTATTTCAGAATAAAGAACGTCACTTTATCATATACAGTGCCCAAGCGCTGGATAAATAGCATCTCGCTCAAGCAGTTGAAAGGCTTCGTGAGTGTCGAAAACCTGGCTACCTTCTCCTCGCTGCCCAAAGGAATCGACCCCGAAACACTGATATGGAAATATCCCGCGTTCAGAACCGTGTCATTTGGTATCAACCTTACACTCTAACCATTCATTCGATGACATTATGAAAAATATATTTATATACACAGCTATTTTATCAGGGCTTATCTTTTCAGGATGCAACGACAGTTTCCTCGACAGATACCCCAAGACAAGCCTTACGGAGCAAAACGCTTTCACGTCGTACGACAACTTCAAAACTTTCATGTGGCCCTGTTACAACATATTCACCAACAATACTATCGGTACCTCGGTAGGCCACAGAGGCCAGGAGTCTCACTATCTGGGCGATGTATATGCAGGATATCTCGAAAACAAGAATGTGAACGGGTTCAATAAATATGCCTTCCAGACGGTAGGCAGCGTGGCTTCGGGCAATGGTTGGGATTTCTCCGCCTTTATCCGCCGTACGAACCTGATGCTGTCGCACATCGACGACTCAACGATGTCGCCCGAAGAGAAAGACCATTGGAAGGCAGTCGGCTACTTTTTCCATTCCTACTGGTATATGGAGCTGATAGACCGGTTTGGAGACGTTCCCTGGGTAGACAAGCTATTGAATGAAAACTCGGAAGAGTTGCAAGGCAAGCGGGAGCCCAGAAAAACAGTGGCCGACAAAGTACTCGAACGGCTGAAGTGGGCCGAAGAGCATATCGGGGATTTCAGTGCCAAAGATGGCCCCAACACCATCAGCCAAGACTGCATCAGAGCGGCCTTGTCGCGCTTTGCCCTGCGCGAAGCCACATGGCGCAAATATCACGAGATGGGCGACTACGACGCATACCTCGACGAATGCATCCGCGTCTCCGCCCTCTTGATGGACGACTATCCTACGCTGTACGAAGGCACCGACGGCCAACCCGCAGCAGGATATGGCGAAATGTGGACAACGGAAGACCTCGGCAAAGTTCCGGGAATCATCTTGTACAAAGAGTATGCGCCCAATATTAACGCCACACAACTCAATTATTACGAGCATACCTCGGCGCATTGGGTGGAGATGAACCAGGCAACGGTCGACCTCTATCTGATGAAAAACGGAAAACCCATCACGAATGGCGACTCCGAATACGAAGGCGACCGAGATATGTACTCGACTTTCCGCAACAGAGACCCTCGTCTCTACCATACGGTCATCCCGCCCTACAAAATCAAAGAGGGCAAAGGAGAGTATCCGACATGGTCGTACACGGGCAACCTTGCCGACCGGGAATACATCGACATCATGGGAGCTAACACCACTTGCAGCAATCCCGGAGTAGGTATGAAACGCCTGCCGGCACAGAACTGGTCGGCCTCAATCGTACCCGAAATTCCCCGCTTAGGAACAGGCTCGTTCATTTCCTGCCGTTCGGGCTACTATGTATGGAAGAACTACGACAGTTGGGAAAACAACCCGGCACTGAACACCGCCGACAAGCCCATTTTCAAGATAGAAGAAGTATTGCTGAACTATGCCGAAGCAATGTGGGAAAAAGGCGAATTTGACCAGACTGTAGCGAATCAGACAATCAACAAACTGCGCAAACGGGCAGGAGTAGCCGAAATGCAAGTAGATGAGATAGACGGGAATTTCGATACGGAACGGGGAAAATACTATCCGAAAGGAAATACGGAAGGCGTGAAGGTGGACCCCGTGCTATGGGAAATCCGCAGAGAGCGTATCGTCGAGTTGATGGGCGAGGGCTTCGGTTTTTACGACGTGCGGCGTTGGCGGATGGCTCCCTGGTTTATCAACAAGACTGCCAAAGGGTTGTGGATGAAGAAAGCCGACCTGCCTGCCGATATGAAACTTCTGAATGAGGAGACAGGAACGGCCGACCCGTCCGGCACAATGACCGAAGGGTATGTATTTCTGTTCAACAACCCCATCGTAGAGGGGAAGGGCTGGCTGGATAAATATTATCTTTACCAAATACCTACCAACGAAATCCTGCTCAATCCCAATCTGGCTCCCAACAATCCCGGTTGGGATTAAGCGCATCGCCGGTGACGCATTCATTTTTTAATGTTTATAATATAACAATGAAAACAACAAATCTATTAATCGGACTATCAACATTCGCGCTGGCTACCCATGTACAAGCGAAAAAGGACAATCCCCCCAACATCATCTACATCATTATGGATGATTTGGGCTATGGCGACATAGGATGTTACGGACAGGAAAAAATCGAAACGCCCAATATCGACCTGCTGTATCAAAACGGGATGCACTTCACCCAGCATTACAGTGGTTCGCCGGTATCTGCCCCCGCACGCTGTGTACTGATGACGGGTATGCACTCCGGACACGCGCAGATACGTGCCAACGACGAGATGGCCTCTCGGGGCAGTGTCAGCAATTGCGATTCGATGTACGTGCACCCTTATCTGGAAGGGCAGTTCCCGCTCAAGCACAACACCATGACCTTAGGACGCATGATGCAAAGCGCCGGATACAAAACCGGATGTTTCGGCAAATGGGGACTGGGATATCCGGGGTCGGACGGAACGCCCAACAAACAGGGTTTCGACAGCTTCTACGGGTATAACTGCCAGCGCCAGGCGCACAATTACTACCCCGCCTTCCTCTATAAGAACGAAAACAGAGTTTACCTCGACAACCCGGTGATAGACCCGCATTCCTGCAAGCTGACTTCCGATGCCGACCCCCGGGATGCAGGCAATTACGCGCGGTTTACACAGAAAGAGTATGCCAACGACCTGATTTTCGACGAACTGATTACGTTTGTCGATGAGAACAGGAAAACACCGTTCTTTCTGATGTGGACTACTCCGCTACCGCACGTCTCCTTGCAGGCTCCCGAACGTTGGGTAGAGTACTACGTGAAGAAGTTCGGCGACGAAAAACCCTACACAGGAACAGCCGGATACCTGCCTTGCAGGTATCCGCACGCAACGTATGCGGCAATGATAAGCTATTTCGACGAGCAAATAGGCAAGTTGGTTGAAAAGCTGAAAGCAGAGGGGATATACGACAACACCCTTATCATGTTTACTTCCGACAACGGCCCCACATTCAACGGCGGTTCGGATTCACCGTGGTTCAACAGTGGCGGCCCGTTCAAATCGCAATACGGATGGGGAAAGAACTTCGTGCACGAAGGCGGGATACGCGTACCTGCCATTGTCTGCTGGCCGGGCAAAATCAAACCGGGAACCGCTACGGACCACATCTCGGGCTTTCAGGATATGATGCCTACGCTGGCGGAGATAGCAAAGATTCCGTGCCCGCCGACCGATGGAATCAGTTTCTTGCCCACCCTCTTAGGAGAGCACCAGAAACAAAAGCAACATGAATATCTTTATTGGGAGTATCCGGACCCGATAGTCGGTTCAAAAGCTATTCGCATGGGAAAGTGGAAAGGGATTATTGATAATATCCGGAAGGGAAATGACAAAATGAAACTTTACAACCTGGAAACAGACCTCAAAGAAGAAAATGACATTGCACAGCAACATCCCGATATCGTGATGAAACTGGCAGAGTTAATCAAACAGGCTCATACGGAGCCGGAAAACCCGAAATTCAGGTTCTAAACCGAAAACTTATAATACATCCATATCATGAAAATAAGTTCTCTCACCAAACTCGTTTTAATCGCAGGATTCTTTCTTGCCGCGAATCTTGTTTCAGCCAAGACGCTGGACAGCAGATTCCAAATCCTGCCACTTCCCCAAAAGATAGAAATCATCTCCGAAAGCGGACTGAAAGGAAGCGAGCTTTCCTTCATCACCGCGGAAGGGGATTTCGCCCTGCCGGTGCTCGGAACGCTGACCGACTGCCTGCCCCGGCACAAGAGCGCCGGAAAAGGGGTTGTGCTGCGTCTGACAACCGACAGCACCCCCGAATCCGAAGAAGGCTACCTGTTGGAAGTGGGAAAGAAAGGGGTCGTCATTTCGGCCCGGACAGCAGCCGGTCTCTTCTATGGCTGCCAGACGTTGGAACAACTGATGGAGGACAGCCGCGACTTCAATCTGACAATCCCGCAAATGAAAATAACGGATTATCCGCAGATTGACTACCGTGCAGTCCACTTCGACAACAAACATCATCTCGACCGAACCGAATATTATTACCGTATGATAGACAAACTGGCACGGTATAAGATAAACGCCGTCATATGGGAGATAGACGACAAATTACGTTTCAGCCGACATCCGGAAATAGGCGCTCCCAATGCACTGAGCAAACAGGAGGTGAGGGCAATCAGCCGGTACGCCAAAGAGAGAAACATCGAAATTACTCCCTTAGTGCAAGGACTGGGCCACGCAGGATACATTCTGAAACATCACTGGGAACTGCGTGAGAATCCGGCAAGCGACTGGGAGTTCTGCCCGTCGGACCCCCGCACGTACGACCTGCAATTTGATTTGTACAAAGACGCGCTCGAAGCCATGCCCGACGGCAAATACCTGCATATCGGGGGCGACGAAATCACCGCCATCGGTATCGACGAACGCTGCAAGGCAACAGGAAAGAGTGCGTTCGAATTGCAAATGGAATGGTTGAAGAAGGTGTGCGACTTTGCCGTGGCACACGGCAAGACACCCATCTTTTGGGATGACATGCCCATTAAATATGCAGGGCTTTGGGGATTAGTAAACAACTCCAATCTCACAGATGAAGAGGTCAGGAAACAATGGAATACTGAAAAACTGGATAAGGCCATCGAGATGTTTCCCAAAAACTGCATCTATATGCGATGGCGGTATGAAGACCCCACTACACCAGCACACCGCCTGCTGTTGGAATGGTATCAGAAGACAGGGCTCCAGGTGATGGCGGCAACCGCCGCAGCCACAGGCAATTCCTGTTTCATGCCCAGAAAGAATTCGAGGGCGCAATACATAAAAGACTTCAGCACCTTAGTGGCGGAAAACCGGCTTTGCGGTATATTGGCCACTGCATGGGACGACGGTTCGCCACACCTGGAAACAATCATGCGGGGCTATATAGCGCAGGGAGAATACGGATGGAACTATCACGGCAGAAATGTGGAAGCGTTCATAACGGCACACGGACAGAGAGAGTTTGCCTTATCGCGCAAGCATATGGAATTCTTAAAAGAGCTGGAACAGTCGGCTTTCTTCTTTGACAAAGCCTTGATTACATCGGGCTCGCGAAATCCGGCCTGGGGGGTAAAAAAGACATTTACCCTGCTGGAACTGCCCGATGCCGGCAAGCCGGGCGAATGGTGCAGGAAATATGCGGAGAAAATCCGTGAAGCGGCGACCGAAAACAAGAGGTATCAAAGCATTGAAGCTGGAATCAAAGAGGCCCTGGCCGCTTCACGAAGAAACAGATATACGCTGGAAGTATATCGGCAGACGAATCATCTCTTCCATTATCCCGCACAAGTCATCCTGGGCCTCGAAGCATACGACAAGGCGGCTACGGACGAAGCGCGCAAACAGGCTCTCGGCGAACTTGAAAGCATATGCCAAGACTTCACCCGGATGCGGTCGGAGCTGGAAAACGTGTACTCACAGACACGATTCATGCAAAATGCCGCCGGATACATAGCCGACCACAACCACCACAACCATCTGGCAGCACTGACGGACAACAGCGATTGGTGGTTTCTCTATGAATTGCCCATGACACAGAAAGTTAAAAAATGGTTGACCTCTTTAAAACCATAGTAAATAAAATCATCAATAATAAAGAAATGCCACTATTTCTTCATATGAGTCATAGTGGTATTCTTATTATATAATTTTGTATCAAGAAAAGAATATCTTTGCTTACAAAATAAAAGTATAATTAATATTTTTCACAAATCATAGAGTCCATTTAGTAGGAATTTTACAGAAATTATATCATTTTTATTCCTCTAATCTACGCTATAAAATGAAAATACAATTAATAAGCTAACAACAATTAATATCTACGTGATGACTATCAATGAAAAATATGAAACAGAAAAAGAACAACTGAAAGCTTTTGAAACATTTTTCATACAATATTATCCACGGATAAAAGGGTTCATAAATAATCTATTGCAAGACGTTAAGGAAGCAGAGGATATTTCACAAGATATATTTTTGTATCTATGGAATAATAAGACAACATTGCAACATTTAGACAATAGAGAGGGATACTTATTTCGTATTGCTAAGAACGCAGTATACCGCCATGTCGAGCGTCTGGTACTATTTGAGAAATATCAACTTAATGTTTCATCTGAGAATACTCGTTCTCAATATTACGAAATAGAAGAAGAAATAAATGCTCAAGAATTAGAAGTGTTGCTATCTATAGCTATAGAGAAAATGCCTCCACAAAGAAAACGAATATTTCAAATGAGCAGAAAAAAAGGAATGAACAATGAAGAAATAGCAAATGAATTACATATCAGTAAACGTACAGTGGAAAACCATTTAACCCAAGCATTAAAAGACATCCGAAAAATAATATCTCTACTAATCTTGATTATCCATTAAGATATATTGAGCCAAGTCGGAATAGAGAATCTAAAGTTTTAAATAGGCATCCAGATAATTCTTCTTAAAAAAGAATCCGGATGCGTTTAACTCATTAGAGTACGGTACTGAATCATTACAGGAATCGAATACTTTTTTCACACTGGATATCTATTCCCAATCTTTCTATCTCCCCCCCTTTCACTTTTTTTCTGTTTCTCTGATAAATAATGGGGTTACGGGGAAAGAGTAATAACTTCACCAGTATGCGGTTAGTTTCAAGAATAGTTTCAATCTTACTTGAAACTAACAACGAAATAGCTTTACTTGTCATGCTCAATTGTGAAAGCAGTAAGCATCAACTTATTATTCATTTCCGTACAGTTACAAACAAATAATCAGAAGTTACTAACACTAATAAGAAGCTGTTGTAGGAATACCCTCCTTTTCCAGTAAAGCGACAATCCGGTCCAACTCTTCATGAGTGGCTTTCTGCAAATCATGGTCGGGCGTTTCACGGTCAATCGTATATATCATCACTTGTCTAGGAGCAATTTCTTTGACTGCTTCTATCCAGGGAAGTACATATTTATCAGATGTATTATCCATATCTTTTCCCTGATGACCACCTTTCAGGAACATTGTCTGTACGATACAGTTTCCCTTGAATTCTTTCATTTTCTCAATAACCTTCTTCACGGAATATTTTCCATTCGGACGGTCTAATTGACGGATATATTCTTCGTCCACCGTATCCAGTTTCAGAATATTATTATCAATCTTATTAAGCGCATTAAAGACTGCGGGACGGTCGATAAACGTAGAATTGCTTAAAACACTTACTTTCGCTTTTGGGAAATACCTGTCGCGAAGCGCAAGTGTATCTTCTATGATTTCCGGGAAATGGGGATGCGCAGTCGGCTCACCGTTTCCGGCAAATGTCAATACATCGGGGGCGGGACCATTGGCCTGCATATCTTTTAGTTTCTCTTCAAGAGCTGTGCGGACTTCTTCACGGGTAGGAAGAAGTTTCTTCGTACGGCGTTCGGCATTGAAGCCACATTCGCAGTAAATGCAGTCGAATGAACAAACTTTACCGTCATCCGGCAACAGGTTGATTCCCAAAGAAACGCCCAAACGGCGGGAATGAATAGGGCCGAAGATGGGCGAAGGAAAAATAATAGTCATATTATTATCGTCATTTAATCATAAATTACAGCAAAGATAACCCAAAACTTACAGGTTACCCTATCTGTACAACCATTTTTTCATCATCTCAAAACAAATTACCGCTATCCAACAATACTCAAGAAACAGAAGATATATTACTTGATTCTCTTCATAAGTCAAAGTATACATATCACGTACTTCTACTTGAGGGGGGCGTTGCGCCAAGCTCTTTCATAGCTTCACGAATACGCAGAATACGGGAATCAAGAAGTTGCGAATCGACTCCTATCATTTTATCAGTTAATTGCGAAGTCAACTCTACATATCCTCCATGAATATTTTGCTTGTGCAGATAGTCAATGCAATGTGTACGGATGATTGTATAAAAAGGATACATTAAAACTTAATACGCAGTTGCATTTGTATATCTGCTTTTTTATTCCCATGGATTAAATCATTGCCGGAACCAATCTCCTTCCGGTCCAAATAAACGGTTTCCCCGAACTTGGTTATGAACAACCAGTGTTTGTTCAGTTCATACCTCAAACGGATGCTACACCGGAACCCGTGACCCTGGAATGAAGGAGTATAAAATGTATAGAGCAATCCTTTTTCGGATGCATACGTACGCGAATCATAACTGTCTGTAGAAAAGTAACTGCCCTGAACGTCAGCAAACAGCCTGGTCCTGGGCAGTCGGGAGGATATCATTTGTGTAACCTGATATCCTTTATCAGCAGCTCTGTCCTGAGAATGAAAATGATTATAATCTAAGGTTGTACGACTGCTTAACACATCTCCTAAAGAATAGTTCAAACGATAACGTAATTGGTGATGAAAAATAGGAAGTGTTAGTGTTTCTTTACTTCCTGTCAGGTCACGCTCTTTTTGTTTATAACGATATCTCAAATCCATTGAGAGATTAGCGCGCGGGGTAAAAGTAGCTTGGAACAGTCCGTCTGTTCCACGGGAAGATTTACTGACCCGGTATCTTTTCCAGGGAAAAGAAAATAAATCGAATGAAGCGAAGAATTTCCAATAAGCAAAAGGAGAGGTCTCCAATCCTAAATAATAGCCTTGTTCATTTTGGGTCGTGCTTCCTTCACCGAAAGAATGGGCGAACATGGCCCAATAATCATAAGAATAGAACCGATGTATCAACATGATTTGAGTGTTTTGAACCGGTGAATATTGCAGACGGTTCAAAGATGCCCAGCCTTGTTTTCCGATGGCTGTCTCTCCCTGAAAAGAAAAACGATGCCAGCGGTAAGCATAATCTATCCCCAGATTATAGAAGTTGTTTCCATGAAGATTGTATTTGGAATAGCCTGTTAATTCCGGTTCGTATGGTCGGTTGAAAAGGTAGTAAATGCCGGTGATACCCAGATGGATACGGTTGTGTTGATAACTCACGTTTCCACCTGTCAGTTGCATGGTGAACAGATTCTTTTTATCTGCTTCTTTTTGGCTTCGGTGCAGTCCGGTTTTATGGATAGAGGTGATTGCTTCGTCAGTGATTACTCCATCTAATGAACGGTGTGAATAGAAGCCGGAAACGTCCCAATCTTTAGATAAGGCAACAGTGGCGGCCAGCCCTCGGAAATAATTGTATTCATCCGTAGAAGAGTGTTTCTTTATCCCACTGCTGCGATTGTTGAAAGAAGAAGCATAAATTGTCTTTCCCATCAGATAATCCGTACTAATCACCAATCCTTGTCCGAAACTGAGCCGATAGTTGCCGACAGCCAATGCTTTCAACCGTCCACAGTTTTTCAATAACAGATAAAAGGAATAATAATCGTATCCGTAACGATTGTGCAAAGCTCCAAAAGGTTCTCCAGCGTCTTTCTCGGCAACGACTCCAGCGTAAAGCCGGTCACTATATCGAAAGCTATATTTCACTGAGTTATAAACAGCAGGTCCCAGATAGGTATGTTCATAACCTTTTCGCTTATAAAATGGTATATCAAAGCGAGTTAAGAGTTCATTCTTTCCATACTTGGCTGCGCTTTTCAACAGGCTTTTCCACCGAAAAGCAGGTTCGTTGTTAATAGCTTTTATACAGACGAAAGGCAGTAAATGCTGGATAGTCTGCCTATCCATGTCCTCTATTAACTGAAGTTCATAGATGGTTTTCATCTGTCCGTGTATATAGATATAAGCCAGCAGATGTTCAATCTGAATATCGCTCAAAAAAGGAAATTGTTCCAGTTGTTCACGGGTAGCGGTATTCAGATTAACGGGTTCTTGCAGACGATTGGAAAGTTCTTCCAGTTCATTCTCCCAATTCAAGGTATTAACAGAGTTATCAATATCGTTATTAACAGACAAATCTTCAAGAATATCTTCTAAAAGACTTTCAGAAGGGTTTTGAGCACTACAAGCAGGAATTATGAACAGGCTGTTTATAATACTTATCAACCGGATAAGTTGAGTCGTTTTCATCAATAAAATGTATATTATCTTGTTGTATCCTTACGAGCAAGGCCGCAAAGATACTTTAAATAGGTTAACATCGAAGAGAAATGTCTGAATAATAAAATTTTAATCCTATTTTTGTATCGTGAAAAGGAGGCTTAACATAGTAATAATAACACTGTTTGCTATTGTTGGCTGTACACTGCATGTACAGGCTCAGGAGAAGCAAAGCATGAATGGATACTTGGTTCCGATGTGTATCTACAATGGAGATACGATTCCATGTGTCCAGTTAAGAACTGTGTATATCTTCCGCCCACTAAAGTTCAAGAACGAAAAGGAACGCCAGGAATATTACCGACTGGTACGGAATGTAAAAAAGGTATATCCTATCTCCAAGGAAATTAACCAAGCTATCATCGAAACTTACGAATATCTTCAGACTTTGCCCAATGAGAAAGCCCGCCAGAAACATATCAAACGGGTGGAAAAAGGTTTGAAAAATCAATATACTCCCCGAATGAAAAAACTCTCCCTTACACAAGGGAAACTGTTGATTAAATTAATAGACCGCCAAAGCAATTCTACCAGTTATGAACTGGTGAAAGCATTTATGGGACCTTTCAAAGCGGGGTTCTATCAGACATTCGCTGCGCTGTTCGGTGCCAGTCTGAAAAAAGAATATGACCCGCAGGGTGAGGATAAACTAACAGAACGCGTGGTGTTGATGGTGGAGAACGGGCAAATCTGAAAAAACAATCGTGGATTGATAAGTTTATCACTCTCTCTCTCTCCTACATAAACTTAAATAAACTAATTTATCAACTATTCAGATATATCAGTTTTCATTATCAGTTACCATTACCAGTTACCGGTTATCATTTCAGCAATTAACAGACTTCCCGCAAGGTGTTAATTGCCGCTTTCTCAGAAGTTAATACTTGACTTTCCAGCTATTAATACTTATCATGCAGGCTGTTAATACCTGACAACTCAAGTATTAACAGCCTGCAAACGGATTATTAACAGCGATAACAACTGTCTGCCCGACACTATCATTCCACTCTATGGTTCTATACGGCTACATATAGTTATAAACAGCAAACAACTATTGATTATGAACAAATTAACTAAGCTATCAACCTGTTATAAACAACTTATTAACCAATCCTGTATCATGACTATGAACGTAACTTTTTGAACAAATCCCAAATCACAATACCGGTTGTTACGGAAACATTCAGAGAGTGTTTGGTACCATATTGAGGAATCTCTATGCAGCCATCCGAATGGTCAATAACCTCCTGTTGTACCCCTTTCACTTCGTTTCCCATTACGATGGCGTATTTCTTGGTTTTATCCAGTTCCAGTTTGTCCAACATGATGCTTCCTTCCGCCTGTTCTACGGAATACACGATATATCCTTCTTTCCGGAGGTTATCAACAGCATCAACAGCGTTATTAACATACTTCCAGTCGACAGTGAACTCTGCACCCAGTGCAGTCTTATGCATTTCAGGATGTGGCGGAGTGGCCGTAATGCCACACAGATAGATACATTCAATACGGAAAGCATCCGAAGTACGGAACACAGAACCTATATTGTGCAAACTACGAATATCATCCAACACTACCACCAGAGGCAGTTTTTCAACCTGTTTAAACTCTTCGGCACTGATACGGTTCAGCTCTGTTATTTTCAGTTTACGCATACGTCTTTTCTTTTATTATGTTCTCGTCCACAAAGGTAATTCTTTTCAGTTAACAAGGTGTTGATAACGGTTTAAAACCTGTCAAAACTATCGGCAAAGATTTTGAAAAATAATTCTTGCATTATTCAAAAGAAGCTATAAAAGGCCTTCGTTATGAACATTCCAAAAAACTAACCCAAAACTTTCTACACAGACATAAACATATTTTTCAGCACTTATCTGCCTGTTTATATCCATAAAGTTTTTAACTTTGCACTTTATCAACAGGGAGTTAATAGCAAACTTCCATTTGACGGCATTTAACGATGCTTTCATTGATAATGAAGCAAGTAGGATAGGACATCTTGCCCTTTACATCAGTTCATAACCGACTCATAAAGCAGAAGTATGGACTAATAACTTATCCGGCAAGAAAAACCGTATTTATTTGCTAACACTATTAACAGGCTATCATCACTAACAAAGGATTTTTTTTAAAAGGAAAGAAATAAGAATATTATTATGAATGAACTCATAAAGGCTATTAACGAGCTGAAGAAAGAAAAGAATGCAATCATTCTGGGACACTACTACCAGAAGGGAGAAATACAAGACATCGCCGATTATGTTGGCGACAGTTTGGCATTGGCTCAATGGGCAGCCAAGACGGAAGCGGACATTATTGTGATGTGTGGCGTTCACTTTATGGGGGAAACGGCAAAGGTGCTTTGTCCGGACAAGAAAGTGTTGGTGCCCGACATGGCGGCAGGTTGTTCGTTGGCAGACAGTTGTCCGGCAGATCAGTTTGCACAGTTTGTCAAAGAACACCCGGGATACACCGTTATTTCGTACGTCAACACGACAGCTGCCGTGAAAGCAGTGACAGATGTGGTGGTGACTTCCACCAATGCGAAGCAGATCGTGGAAAGCTTTCCCAAAGATGAGAAAATAATCTTTGGTCCGGACCGGAATCTCGGAAATTATATCAACTCAGTTACGAACCGTAATATGTTGCTTTGGAACGGAGCTTGTCATGTGCATGAACAATTCTCTGTTGAAAAGATTGTGGAATTGAAGACGCAGCATCCCGAAGCATTGGTGCTGGCACATCCCGAATGTAAGAGTACGGTTTTGAAGCTGGCGGATGTGGTAGGGTCTACAGCTGCATTGTTGAAGTATGCCGTGAACCATCCGGAAAACACGTATATTGTGGCTACCGAATCGGGTATCTTGCATGAGATGCAGAAGAAGTGTCCGCAGACGACGTTTATCCCTGCTCCTCCGAACGACAGTACGTGCGGATGCAATGAGTGTAGCTTCATGCGGCTGAATACGTTGGAGAAGCTGTATGAGTGTCTGAAGAATGAGTCACCGGAAATTACGGTAGATCCGGAGGTGGCGGAGAAGGCAGTGAAGCCGATTCAGCGGATGTTGGAGATTTCGGCTAAGTTGGGATTATAATCAGCTTTAAAGTAGTTTCTGTTATTGAATTAAAAGTATTCGGTTAATAATTTGTACTATTTCTATTCTCCTCCTTCCGGAAGGAGGGGCAACCATACGGACGAAGTTACATCGAACTGACGTTATAATAAAACTCGAGCGTCTCCACATTAAAATGGAGACGCTCGAGTTTTATATCAAATAAGATTGTTTTTATTTTGCTTCTTCCGAACTTTGAAGCATCTGGAACAACTTATCCAACTTCGGAGCCATAATAATCTCCGTACGGCGATTCTTACTTCTGCCTTCTACTGTTTCGTTGTCATCAACAGGCATATATTCACCGCGGCCGCTAGGCTGAATCTGCAAAGGATTTACATTGTAATTCTTGATGAGGATACGAACTACAGAAGTGGCACGGATCACACTCAAATCCCAGTTATCTTTGAATTGTACAGTATTGATCGGTTTGTTGTCCGTATGTCCTTCGATAAATACGTCGATGTCCGTCTGTTTGTTCAATACTTCGGCCAGTTTGCCGAGAGCTTCCTCACCGCGTTTGTCAAGGCGGGCACTTCCTGACTGGAACAGCAACTTGTCCGACATTGCTACATATACTTTTCCGTCTTTCTCGCGAACGGTCAGCTCGTCACTGCTGAATCCTAATAGCGCATCTTTTACGCTGCTCAACAGTTTCTGTACTTTCTCGTTTTGAGCATTAATCATCTGTTGCAGTTCGTTGATGGTGCGTTCTCTTTCGTTCAGTTCATTCTTTTTCTGGTTTAACAAGGCATTCAGTTTTTCCTGTTCGCTCATGTTCACGTTCAGCATGCTTTGATACTGGCGGATACTGTTTCCCATCTTTGTAGTATCACGCAAAAGATTCTTGATTTGTGCCGATATTTGGGCGTTTGTATGGCGGCAGTCGGTCAATAATCCTTGCAGACTATCTTTGCTTGCGGTAGCCGCCATTTCTGCAAGCATGAACTTCTTTTTTGTCACACACGAAGTGCATAATAGGAGCGTAAGTAAAGTAAATAGAGTAATTTTCTTCATTGCGTTTTATGTTTTAAAGAGTACGGATAATCAGTGTTGCAGGAATTCGCAGAGCTTCTGCACAGCCAGCGCACGGTGACTAATTTTATTCTTTATATCATTTCCCAGTTCGGCGAAAGTCTTGTCGTAACCTTCCGGTTTGAATATGGGGTCGTAACCAAAGCCCGAATCACCCCGTTTTTCCTTGATTATTTCGCCTTTTATCACTCCTTCAAAGAGATATTCTTTTCCATCGAGTATCAATGAAATGGCGGTGCGGAATTGCGCTTTGCGGTTTTCCTTTCCTTCAAGGTCGTGGAGTAGTTTAAGCATATTGGCTTGTGAGTCGTGTCCTTCTCCACCTGCGTAGCGTGCGGAATAAACTCCGGGAGCTCCGTCCAGTGCCTCTACTTCCAGTCCGGTGTCGTCGGCAAAGCAATCCAAGCCGTAGTTTTTGAAGATAAAGGAAGATTTCAGCAGGGCGTTCCCTTCCAGTGTGGCAGCCGTCTCGGGAATATCCGTACGACAGTCGATATCATTCAGGCTTAACAGTTCCACTTGTTCACCTAATATGGCGGCTACTTCTTCCAGTTTATGAGTATTGTTGGTAGCAAATACAAGTTTGCGTTTCATCATCTTATTTTTTGTTTTAACAAGGTTGTTCACTACTTATCAACCGATTATTATTTCACTTTCAGCTTATCGAATCCTTCGCCATACACACCGATAACGGAACTTTGAGAGATAAAAGCATTCGGATCAATGCGTTTTACCAAACGGAAGATGTCGAGCGACTGGCGTTTTTTCGCCAATACGACAAGTACTTTTACGTCTTTCTTGCTGTACCATCCCGTTCCGTCGAGCACCGTCACCCCACGGTCGGCATCTTTGATGATGCTGTCGGCTATTTCATCATATTTCTTGGAGAAGATGAGAAACTGAACCGATTGCCGGGCGCTGTTGATAATCCAGTCGAGCACGATGCCGATGATAAACAGCGTGACGAAGCCGAAAATAACCCGGCGCCAGTCGTGGAATATGAAGTAGCAGGAAGTGATGATGATAATATCGCACAGCATAATCATACGTCCTAACGTCACGTCTTTGTATTTGTTGACGATGGCAGCGATGATATCCGTTCCGCCGGTACTTCCGTTATAGTTGAATACAATACCCAGTCCTATGCCACACATGACTGCACCGATGATGCACGCCATGAAGTCCTGTCCCGGTCCGAGTAGCAACGGTTGACCTTCGGGAGTCATGTCCGGCGCCACAACGTAATTGTTGACCAACAGTTGGAATAACCAAAGCAGGAAAGTAAGGCTGAAGATGGCGTATGTCGTTTTGATGCTGAACCGTGGACCCAATATTCGGAAAGCAAACGTCATCAGTATCGCATTGATGACGAAATATGACCATTGGATGGGAAATCCGGTAGAATAGTAAATGATAGCGCTGATACCGGTAGTTCCTCCGGTAGTTATCTGATAGGGTAAAAGGAATGCTGCCCATCCCAAAGAATAGCTTATCAATCCGAGAGTGATGTAGATATAGTCTTTCACTTCTCTCATTACTTCCGCTTTTGTTAGTTTATACATAGGGTTTATAATTTGTCGAGGCACGGATTACACGGATTTCGCGGTTCTGATTAATTCCAAACGGTGTTATCTGTGTAATCCGTGCCTCATTTGTTTTATACTACAACGTTTACAATTTTCTTCGGAACGACGATAATCTTCTTCGGAGTCTTGCCTTCTATCCATTTCTGCGAACGTTCATCGGCAAGCACAGCTGCTTGAATGGCTTCCGAGGATTCGTCTGCTGCAAACTCCATGTTAAAGCGTGCCTTTCCGTTGAAAGAAATGGTGTAGTTGACGGTATCTTCTTTCAGATACTCTTCGTTGTATGCGGGCCATACGGCATCGCATACGGAAGTATCGTGTCCGAGTGTGTGCCACAACTCTTCGCAGATGTGCGGGGCGAAAGGAGTGAGGAGGATGATGAATTGTTCCAGCACTTCTTTCTTATTGCACTTGAGGGTGGAGAGTTCGTTGACGCAAATCATGAAGGCACTGACGGAGGTGTTGTAAGAGAACTGTTCGATGTCTCCAGTCACTTTCTTAATCAGCTTGTGCAGGCTCTTGAGTTCGTCCTTTGTTGCCGGTTCTTCTTTTACGAGGTATTCGCCCGTGCGGTTGTAGAACAGCGACCAGAATTTCTTGAGGAAACGATGCACGCCGTCGATACCGTTGGTGTCCCACGGTTTGGACTGTTCTACCGGGCCGAGGAACATTTCGTACATACGCAATGTGTCTGCTCCGTATTTCTCAACAATCATATCCGGATTGACAACGTTGAACATAGACTTGCTCATCTTTTCCACTGCCCATCCGCAGATGTATTTTCCGTCTTCGAGGATAAATTCTGCCGTTGCGTATTCGGGACGCCAGGCTTTGAAGGCTTCCAGGTCGAGTATGTCGTTGGATACGATGTTCACGTCTACATGGAGCGGAGTTACGTCGTATTGGTCTTTGAGATTCAGCGAAACGAATGTGTTGGTGTCTTTGATGCGGTACACAAAGTTGCTGCGTCCTTGAATCATTCCCTGGTTCACTAACTTTTGGAACGGTTCTTCTACGGTGGAAACTCCGAGGTCGTGGAGGAACTTGTTCCAGAAACGGGAGTAAATCAAGTGTCCGGTTGCATGTTCTGTACCACCTACGTAGAGGTCTACGTTTTTCCAGTACCGGTCTGTTTTTGGGCCAACCAATGCCTGGTGGTTGCGCGGGTCCATATAGCGCAGGTAGTAGGCGGAAGAACCGGCGAATCCCGGCATCGTGTTCAGTTCCAACGGGAAGATAGTCGCGTTGTCGATTTTCTCGTTTTCTACGACACACTTGTTTGCTGTATCCCAAGCCCATCTGGTGGCGTGTCCCAACGGCGGCTCGCCTGTTTCGGTGGGCAGGAACTTGGCTACTTCCGGAAGTTCGAGCGGCAGGCTGGCTTCATCAATCATATAAGGCATTCCGTCTTTGTAGTAAACAGGGAACGGCTCGCCCCAGTAGCGTTGACGTGAGAAGATGGCATCGCGCAGGCGGTAGTTCACTTTTACACGTCCCAGGTTATGTTCTTTCACATATTTCTTGGTTGTTTCAATCGCTTCTTTGATAGTCAGACCGTTGAGCGAGAGGTCGCAATAGGGAGTTGCGTCCGGACGCGGAGAGTTGCAGACGATACCTTCTTTGGCATCGAAACTTTCTTCGCTGACATCACAACCTTCTACCAACGGGCGGATTTCCAATCCGAAATGCTTGGCAAATGCATAGTCGCGGCTGTCGTGGGCGGGTACTGCCATGATGGCTCCCGTTCCGTATCCGGCAAGCACGTAGTCGCTAATCCATACGGGCACCGCTTCGCCTGTGAAGGGATTGATGGCGTATGAGCCGCTGAATACGCCTGTCACGCTGCGGTCGGCGATGCGTTCGCGTTCCGTACGTTTTTTGGTGCGGTCGAGATAAGCGTTTACCTCCGCTTTCTGTTCGGGAGTGGTTAATTGCGCCACCAGTTCGCTTTCAGGCGCCAATACCATAAAGGTGACACCGAACATCGTGTCTGCACGGGTCGTAAAGATAGTAAATTCGATATCACTGTCTTTCACCTTGAACTGCACTTCGGCACCTTCCGAACGTCCTATCCAGTTCTTTTGTGTCTCTTTCAGCGAGTCTGTCCAGTCGATGGTATCCAGTCCGTCGAGCAGTCGTTGGGCATAGGCGGATACACGCAGGCACCATTGGCGCATTTTTTTCTGCACAACGGGGAAACCGCCGCGTTCGCTCACTCCGTCCACTACTTCGTCGTTTGCCAGCACTGTTCCTAATTCGGCACACCAGTTCACCATCGTTTCTCCCAAGTAGGCGATGCGGTAGTTCATCAGTATTTCCTGTTTTTCTTTTTCGTTCTTGGCGTTCCATTCGTCGGCGGTGAAGCGGATTTCTTCGCTGCAGGCGGCGTTCAGTCCTTCGTTGCCGTAGAGGGCGAATGCTTTTTCCAGTTCTTCGATGGGGCGTGCCTGCTGTGTGTCGTTGCAATAGTAGCTATTGAACATTTTTTGGAAAGCCCATTGGGTCCAGTGGTAGTATTCGGGGTCGCATGTACGTATTTTGCGGTTCCAGTCGAAGGAGAATCCGATGTTGTCCAGTTGTTCTTTATAGCGTTTGATGTTGGCGTCGGTGGTGATTGCCGGATGTTGTCCGGTTTGGATGGCATATTGTTCGGCGGGCAGTCCGTATGCGTCATATCCCATCGGGTTGAGTACGTTGAAGCCTTGCAGTCGTTTGTAGCGGGCGTAAATGTCCGAAGCGATGTATCCCAAGGGGTGTCCTACGTGCAATCCGGCACCGGACGGATAGGGGAACATATTCAGCACATAGAATTTTTGCTTCGAATCGTCTTCCGTAACCTGGTAGGTTTTCTCTTCCACCCACCTTTTCTGCCACTTCTTTTCAATTTCTCTGAAATTGTACTCCATAGTGATAAAGTTTTTATTTATAGTGATTTATACTGTTATTTCTGATTTGAGGCACAAATTTACATGTTTATTTTCAGATAACCACGCTTTCCTTATTGACTTTCTCGTTTTTATTTCGTATATTTGGAGAAATTAAAACAGAAAATAAAAGATGAAACATATAAATATTATTACATGTGTTCAATAGGTTAGGGGTGCGTAATGCACTACAGGGATAACGAATAGGCAAGAAACTGTGAAGATTCTTGCCTATTTTTGTTGCGAAAATTCTATTTTAGCTGTCGGAAGTATCCCCCAAATAGCTTATAATAAAATAGCTTATAATAAACTTGAAGTTGGTTTATGCAATATTGGAGATAAAGTGTAAAGAAGAAATCTTGACGGAGCTGATATATTTCATTTTACTTTCTAATATGATAAAATTGTCAGACTAATAGCTGTAAACCGTTTATTCTACAGATATATAAATCTCCCTTTAGACTCCCCGCTGAATTATCATTCATTCATCAAAAAGCGATTCATTATTATAGAATCGGATTGGTTTTACTTCAACGAATTCTCGCTTGAAATATATCTGAAAAAGTCTGTGTATATATTCATGTTTCCCTGTATCTTTGTGCATTCTTAAAAATATAGGTATGAAACTAAAGCACGGATACTATCATCTAATTGCTATACTGACGGTGGCTATTTGGGGACTGACCTTCGTCGCGACGAAAGTATTGATTAATCACGGACTCACTCCTCAGGAAATATTCTTTTACCGCTTTTTGATTGCTTATATAGGTATTTGGGCTATTTCTCCCAAACGTTTGTTTGCCGCTGACCTGAAAGACGAACTTTGGCTGCTAACTGGAGGGCTCTTTGGTGGTTCGCTTTATTTCTTTACTGAGAACACCGCTTTAGGCATCACACAGGCTTCGAATGTTGCTTTTATCATCTGCACGGCTCCCTTGCTCACTACTATTCTTTCTCTGCTTTTTTATAAGAATGAGAAGGCTACGAAGGGATTAATCTATGGCTCATTGCTGGCTTTGGTCGGAGTAGGGCTGGTGGTTTTTAACGGCAGTGTGGTACTGAAGCTTTCTCCTGCAGGTGATTTGCTCACATTGCTTGCCGCCCTGTCATGGGCTTTTTACAGTCTGGTCATAAGAAAGATGACGGGACGTTATCCTACCGTATTCGTTACCCGCAAGATATTCTTTTATGGAGTGTTGACTATTCTCCCTGCTTTTCTCCTTCATCCGTTGCGACCGGATTTCGATGTGCTTCTGCAACCGATAGTGTTGTCCAATCTACTGTTCCTGGCAGTTCTTGCTTCCTTAATCTGCTATATCCTTTGGAATGTGGTTTTGAAACAGTTGGGGACGATGAGGGCTTCCATTTATATCTATTTGAATCCGTTGGTTACAATGGTGGCGTCGGTGCTCATTCTCCACGAACAAATTACATGGATTACTTTGATGGGAGCGGGCTGTATCATTTTGGGCGTTTATCTGGCGGAGAAAAAATAGAATCGTTTATTGGGCATATATATCCACCCTGGTGGATATATATGCCCACCATGCTGGATCTATATATTCACCACGCTGGGTATATATATCCAACAAATATCTTAATTATATCCGGTATTTGGCATATATTTGTATTTGACCGTCCGGATATCGGACTGTCAGCATACAGGCGCAGGATAAGCCCTTTCGCAAAACGGAAATAAAGGAAATGATGAAGAAAGAAGGAGCATGCCGGATGGTGAAAAACGAGACGTACGGGCATAAAAAAAGGAGCAACGCCTTGCTCCAACCTTTGTTAACCTTAAATCTAATACTATGAAAAACACATTGCAAAGGTACGTACTTTTGTGAAAGTAGCAAATTATCCAAGTAAAATAGTATGTTTTATAACACGTTTTAATAATTTTCTTCGGTTTGTTAAGAAAAATGCGGCTTCTTTTTAAATCTATGCAACACTTATTTTGAAAATTGAAACGGGGGATAGCGTTGATTCTCTACCGAAAAACCGTTATCTTTGCTCCGACAATCGCAGTATGTACTCAATAAAAAGAAAAGGAGAGAACCGTGAACGAAGAAGAAATCGTCCTCACCCCGATGATGAAACAGTTTCTGGATTTGAAAGCACAACATCCTGATGCAGTGATGCTGTTTCGTTGCGGCGACTTTTATGAAACATATTCTACGGATGCCATCGTTGCAGCCGAAATCTTAGGAATCACACTGACAAAACGTGCCAATGGGAAAGGAAAAACTATCGAGATGGCAGGTTTTCCTCATCATGCCCTTGATACCTATCTTCCGAAACTGGTTCGCGCAGGAAAACGTGTCGCTATCTGCGACCAGCTCGAAGACCCGAAAATGACCAAGAAATTAGTGAAACGGGGGATTACCGAACTGGTGACTCCGGGAGTTTCCATCAATGACAATGTATTAAATTATAAGGAGAACAACTTCCTGGCTGCCGTCCATTTCGGAAAGTCTTCCTGTGGAGTTGCCTTTCTTGATATATCTACCGGTGAATTTCTTACGGCGGAAGGTCCTTTTGACTATGTGGACAAACTGCTGAATAACTTCGCTCCGAAAGAGATTCTTTTTGAACGTGGCAAGCGTCTGATGTTTGAGGGAAATTTTGGTAGCAAGTTCTTTACCTTCGAGTTGGACGACTGGGTATTTACGGAGACCACTGCCCGTGAGAAGCTGATGAAGCATTTTGAAACGAAGAACCTGAAAGGTTTCGGCGTGGAGCACTTGAAGAACGGCATCATTGCTTCCGGTGCCATCCTGCAATATCTCACGATGACGCAGCATACACAGATTGGGCATATCACCTCTTTGGCCCGTATTGAGGAAGACAAATACGTCCGTCTGGATAAGTTTACGGTGCGTAGCCTTGAGCTGATTGGTAATATGAATGATGGCGGAAGTAGCCTGCTCAATGTCATCGACCGGACCATCAGCCCGATGGGAGCACGTTTGCTGAAACGCTGGATGGTCTTTCCTCTGAAGGATAAGAAGCCGATTGACGAACGGTTGAATGTCGTGGAGTATTTCTTCCGCCAACCGGACTTTAAGGCATTGATTGAAGAGCAGTTGCATCTGATAGGCGATTTGGAGCGTATCATTTCCAAAGTGGCCGTAGGTCGTGTATCACCTCGTGAGGTGGTGCAGCTAAAGGTGGCTCTGCAGGCTATCGAGCCGATAAAGTTGGCATGTATCCAGGCAGATAACGCAAGTCTGAACTGGATAGGGGAGCAGTTGAACCTCTGTGTCACTATTCGTGACCGGATTGCCAAAGAGATTAAGAATGACCCGCCGTTGGCTGTCAATAAGGGAGGAGTGATTCAAGACGGGGTGAATGCAGATTTGGACGAACTACGCCGGATTTCGTATTCGGGAAAGGATTATCTGCTTCAGATACAGCAGCGCGAAAGTGAACGGACGGGTATTCCGAGTTTGAAAGTGGCTTACAATAACGTATTCGGTTATTATATTGAAGTCCGTAATGTACATAAGGATAAGGTTCCACCCGAATGGATTCGCAAACAGACGTTGGTCAACGCAGAGCGTTATATCACGCAGGAATTGAAAGAGTATGAAGAGAAGATTTTAGGGGCGGAAGATAAGATTCTGGTACTGGAAACGCAGCTATACACGGATTTGGTACAGGCATTGATGGAGTTTATTCCACAGATACAGATTAACGCGAATCAGATTGCCCGGCTGGACTGTCTGCTGTCATTCGCCAACGTGGCTCGTGAGAATCGTTATATCCGTCCGATTATTGAGGATAATGACGTACTGGATATTCGTCAGGGGCGTCACCCGGTGATAGAAAAACAACTTCCGATAGGCGAGAAGTATATTGCCAATGATGTAATGCTGG
>ERZ777305.1390-NODE-1390-length-29135-cov-7.640543_pt1 | contig 29135 bp, 24 predicted proteins | sample MGYA00374965_ERZ777305 | MGnify/ENA primary metagenome ERZ777305 (study PRJEB29328, sample SAMD00013331) | mouse gut metagenome | study: EMG produced TPA metagenomics assembly of the Metagenome analysis of fecal microbiota from mouse which was promoted... | reverse complement strand
ACACTCCTTATTGTATTTTGTATGTTTAAAATAAGTCAAGATGACTTCACTCTCTCCAACTCGTACCAGCCCGAACTCGCCCTGAACTATCTGCGCCGGGCCGATTCCATCAGCTCAAGAATAGGACTGACCACCTGGAACCGCAAGAACAAGATAAACATCGCGACATGCCTATACGAGACCGGAGACACAGCCGAGGCCAAACACATTATGGAAGGGCTCCTCAATGATCCCGTGATACAGAGCGACTTCGGAACCTACAACATCGTACTGCGCAATGCGTTCATACACACCGGAAAATCGTGCTACATCCACAAGGCCTACAGGCAGAGCATGGAGAAAGACTCCACGATACCGCTCAACGCGGTCTACGAAATACTGCTGAGCCGACACTACATCCAAGGCGCCGAAAAACGCGACACCGCCTTGGCCGACCTCTACGGAGCCAAGGCATTAGCCCGGATAGAAGACGTGGATGACCACGAGGTAAAGGCCCATATCCTGATTTCAGCCACCCAAAAATTCGTGCGCCAAGGCAAACACGACAGTGCGTACATCTGCCAAAGCCGCTACATCGAGGAGAAGGAAGCCAGCGAGAAGCTCAAACACCCCCTGGAGGTGTCAAGGATACACAATCTGAAGGAGATAAACCGCATCGAGGCCGAAAAAGAGAAGGAACGCCAACTATATATTGTCCGCATTCTTATCCTCTCGATCGCGGTGGTGTCCCTGATAGCCGTGGCGATATACATCAAGCGGAATCTCAACCACCGCCTCAGGATAGAGGAGCAGAAGCACATAAACGAAAGCCTCAAGTCGCAGCTTGAGATCGAACACTACCAGAGACAGTCCCTGGCAATATCGCTCGCCACGGAAGACACAGACAGGAGCCTTTCCGAGATAAAGCAAAAGCTCGACGACCTGCGCAAGGAGGGTAAAATCAGCGAAAACGAGATCAGGCAGGTAGATGCCGTAATCAAGAAGCACACCACCCAGCGCAACGACTGGAACCGTTTCCGCGAACTTTTCGACAAAACGCACCCGCTTTTCCTAAAAAATCTGAAAGAAACCTATCCAGACCTTTCCGAAATGCAGGTGCGGCTCGCCACATATATACATACGGGGATGGACAACAAACAGATCGCCAACTTCCTCAACATCCGCGCCGAGTCGGTGAAACAGTCGCGGTGGCGTCTGCGCTCCAAGATGGGACTTCAGCCCGGAGAATCGCTCGAAGACGCACTGGGACGCCTCTGAAGAAGGGACGGAAATGTGAATTGTATTTGAGAGCAGGCAGGAATTTAAAGATTGTCCAGGAGGCTGTTTAATATTAATGCGGAGAGCGCCGATTTTAGTCAAAAAAATTGTAATTTTGCAGGATGTTTCGACCCTGCCTTCCATATCAGGGAGATCCGGGTCATATTACCCACATACTGTTATGAAACTGAGCATATCGGAAATAGCAGGCATTCTCGGCGTTGCCACACCGGAAAAAGAAGTGGAAATCCGGGAACTGCTGACTGACTCAAGGTCGCTTGGCGACCCGGGAAGCACACTTTTCTTCGCCATACCAACCGCAGGAAACGACGGACACCGCTACATGCGGAGTCTTTATGACCGCGGAGTACGTTGCTTTGTAGCCAACCGCATACCCGCCGACATGGAAGAGGCACCGGGGGCATATATTCTCATCACTGACAATACGGTGGAAGCACTCCAGAAAATCGCCGGGCGCCGCGACAGTTTCAACGGAAAGATTCTCGCCATAACGGGAAGCCGAGGCAAAACCACACTCAAGGAATGGATTTTCCAGCTGATGGAGCCTCTCTCCGACATATCCCGAAGTCCCCGCAGTTTCAATTCGCAGATAGGAGTGCCGCTGTCGATGTGGGAGATTGATGACGACGCGAGACTTGCCGTGATCGAGGCCGGAATCTCCCATAAAGGTGAGATGCAGGCTCTTGCCGAATGCATCAACCCCGATGCGGTAATCATCACCAACATCGGAGACGCTCATTCCGAAGGTTTTTCGTCGATGGAGGAAAAAGCCAATGAGAAAGCGCTTCTCACCTCTGCATCCAACGCTAACACTGTAATATATTGCGCCGACTATGAAAATATCGACACCGCAGTTGACAGCATCTCACCCGGTATCGGGAGGCTGAGGTGGAGTCTGCGGGGAAATCCGGAAGCGGAACTTCAGATATCCGCATATCCATCTGCCGGCGACGAATGCCGGATAGAATGGCGTCATGGTGACAAATCAGGCGCATTCCGCGCTCCTCTTGACGGAGACGCCGACATAGAGAATGCAGCCAACGCGCTGGCATTCATGATTCACCAGGGGATCGATGCCGATGTGATCGCCGCCCGCTTCCCTCAACTGCACAAGATAGGCACACGCCTGAACGTGACAGAAGGAGTGAACGGCTGCTCGCTGATCCACGACTCCTATACTTCCGACTTCTCCTCGCTGCGACCGGCACTTGACTTTATGCGGCGCCGAAAGACCCCGGGACAGAGCGCCACACTAATACTCAGCGACCTGCACCATGAATGCGGACAAGAGGAGGCCGTATACCGCGAGATAGCGGCTTTGGTGAAGCGCGCGGGAGTGTCCCGCTTCATCGGCGTCGGTCCGCTGCTCAGCCGCAGCAGAAATATGTTCGAGGGGAACGCTGAGTTCTACGAAGACACCGAAGGTATGCTCGACGTGCTTTCAACTTCTGATTTTTCCGATGAGGCCATCCTGCTCAAAGGATCACCGGAATTCAGCTTCGACAATATCGCCGAGATGCTCGAGGCCCGCAAGCATGAGACCGTGCTTGAGGTGAATCTCGACTCGATCGTGGCCAACTACAACTACTTCCGCAGCCGACTTGCCGCGGGCACCGGCATAGTATGCATGGTGAAGGCTTCAGGCTACGGGGCAGGAAGTTACGAGATAGCAAAGACCCTGCAGGACTGCGGAGCCGCATATCTTGCCGTGGCAGTGCTTGACGAGGGTATAGAGCTTCGACAGAAAGGCATCACCATGCCGATCATGGTGATGAACCCGAAGGTGGTGAACTACAAGTCGATGTTCGCCCATAACCTTGAGCCAGAAATCTATAGTTTCGACATGCTCCGCGATGTCATGAGAGAGGCCCGCAAGAACGGAATAAAGGACTACCCGGTGCATATCAAGCTTGACACGGGAATGCACCGCATGGGCTTCGTGGAAGAGGATCTGCCGGAACTGATGGACACTCTTGAGGCAAGCCGGGAAGTTTCCGCAAAATCGGTATTCTCGCATCTGGCCACGGCAGACTGTCTCGACATGGACGACTACACCGGCCTTCAGCTCACCCGGTTCCGTCAATACACCGACTATATGCTTTCGCGTTATTCCAGACCCATACTGCGCCATGTGCTCAACTCCGCAGGAATACTCCGCTTCCCCGACCACCACTATGACATGGCGCGTCTCGGAATCGGATTATACGGAGCCAACACGCTGCCGACCGAGATAGAAGAGCCGCTGGCTGTAGTCTCCACGCTGCGCACCATGATCATAGCTATCCGCGAATGGGACAAGGGGGAGACAATAGGATATGGCCGACGGGGAGAACTGACACGGAAGTCGAGGGTAGCCACGATCCCTATAGGCTACGCCGACGGAATGAACCGGCATTTCGGCCGGGGAGCCGTGTCAGTGACAGTAAACGGCAAAGAGGCCCCGACCATAGGAAACATCTGTATGGACTCATGCATGATCGACGTCACCGGCATCGATTGCAAGGTGGGGGACACGGTGGAGATATTCGGACGCAACGCACCGGTGCAGCGCCTCGCCGACGTGCTCGACACCATCCCATACGAAGTGCTGACCTCAGTGTCGCCCCGCGTAAAGCGAGTCTACTACCGCGAATAGGTCTTTCACTCGGGAAGCGAGAGCTGCTCCTTAAGCTCCTGCAGACATTTCACCACGTCGTCGTTGGTGACCCGCAGACGCTCCTTGCAAAGTTTCAGCAACTCGAGCGCGCGTCTCGTATAGGCCGACAGACTGTCGATGTCGCAGGAATCCGACTCCATTTTGCGGACAATCGACTCCAGTTCGGCCACAGCCTCCTTGTATATGAATTCTTTTTCTTCCATGGGAATGACTTGTTTATCTTTCAATAGTTTCTCCGCCGGCATCAATGTCTGCCGGGGCGATAACCTCCGAGCGGACAATACCTCCGGCCATGATGGTCTCCAGCAAATCGCCGGGACGGAGAACGGCGGCATCCTTTACAGCCGCACCGTTCAGACGCGTGATTGAATAGCCGCGCCGCAAAGTGTTCTCCGGGCTGAGAACCCTCACCATATCTCCGATACGCCGCAGCCTCAACTCCTCTTTTTCAGTCAGCGACCCGGCGGCACGGCATACGGCGAGATCAATCCTGTCCAGCATGCTGTCGGCGCGCTGCACCCTGCGCCCTGCGCTGTCGCATACGCAACGGCATATCCGCTCCAGTTCGCCGGAGGCAGCTGCAAGCCGGGTTTTCGCCATAAGCGGAATCATGGCCTCCGCATTGGCAAGCCTTCCGCGTTCCCCGCGGAGCGCGTCGGCGCCATAATGACCTATTCTGGTCACCAGAGTGGTGATACGTGAATATGCCTCCCGAAGGCGATCGACAAGGAATGCAGCAACCGCAGTCGGAGTCTTGCACCTGACGCCCGCGATCTCATCAAGCACGGTACGGTCCCGTTCATGGCCGATACCGACTATCACCGGTATGCCGAACGTCGCCACTCTCCGGGCAAGCTCATAGTTGTCGAATCCGTTAAGATCGGTCGTCGCCCCTCCCCCGCGGATTATAACAACACAGTCCCATACGTCGATGGTCTGCTCCACAAGGTCAAGGGCGGCCAATACCGACGGTGCGGTATTTGCACCCTGCATCACGGCGGGAAAAAGCACCGTATAGAGCACGAAACCGTCGGATTCAGACCTTATCTGATTCATGAAATCTCCATATCCGGCGGCTCCCGGGGCCGAAATTACAGCCACAGTCCGCGGGACTTCTGTAAGTTCACGCCGCTTGTTGGCATCGAGCACTCCCTCTCTGGCAAGCCGGTCGAGAATCTCGCGGCGGACGCGCTCCATCTCTCCGAGCGTGTAGGATGAGTCGATATCGGACACCGTCACAGAGAGTCCGTAAAGATTATGGTGCGTGACCGAAGCCAGAAGAAGCACCTTGAGACCCGACTCTATCTCGCGGCCGGTCTCGTCGCGAAACTTCCGGCGGAGCACCGAGAACCGGCTGCTCCATATCATAGCCCGTACTTTCGCCCTGGTGACACCGGACGCGTCCTTCTCCACCAGCTCCATATAGCAGTGACCGCCGTTCACGCGGACATCGCTGAGCTCGGCGAGAACCCATACATCCTGCAGCTCGCGGTTGAGCCGCAGCGTATTGCCGATGCGTTGCTGCAGTTCGAAAAGAGATATATGCCGTGGGGTATCCATTATCTGCCGCCGGTTTATCTGTCAGTAGCCGCCGGTTTATTCGTCCAGTGCGAGACCAAGTTCGCGAAGACCTCCGGTGACCGGATTGAACACAGCGAAACTACGCTCCTTCTTGCTGCTGAACAATGCAGGCTGCATGCCGAACCGCACGCCGAACTGCGAGAATTCCGTTTCGGTGGAACAGAGTTTCTTTCCGAGGAGCGAAAGTTCCACGCGCGCCGCTCCCGGCACATTGTAGATCACCGCATCCTTGGGGAGTTTCTTCTCCTCACCCTTGTCGTCGACCGGAAGCTCACCTTCGCTTGTGACGGTGACATCCACATAGACCGGATCACCGGAATAATCGTCGGCATCGACAAATCCGGCGAAGTCGCTCATACGAAACAACACAGACCGACCCTCATCCTCGGGAGTGAAATTATAGGAGCGGACCACTGTCTCTTTATAGCTTGCGCCCGTGAATGCGGCGGTCATGGCCGCCTCCTGATGACGCAGCGATTCAAGCATCAGCTCGAGCTGACGGCCGTCGGTGGGCATCGTCTCCGCGGTGCCGCGGGTGAGTGACGTCTTGGCATCGCGTATTTCCATAAGATTCTCTGCGAGCATCTGCGCCTGCTTCACACTGGACTGCGAGGCTATGAAATCCTCGTCCACGTATTGCAGATATTCACGGATGTTCACCGGATCCGGATTCTCCGGAATTTCCGGCGCGGCAGGACGTGTCACGGTCTCCTCCCTGTTGATGGAGAGAAGCATCCCGTTGTCATCGACGCAGATGTATGTGACCGCCCCCGGCTTTAGCTGCATCAGATACTTGTTGTCCTCGTCAGGGATTCCGTAAGGAACGACACTGACTTTCGTGATGGTCCAGTTCTCGGAATTCTCCCTGATCACCTTGTCGGTCCCGACGAATTTCTTTGCATACTGGAAATACGGTCCTGCAAGGTTTACCGTGCGTTCGGCCGTGACATCTATTCTCAATGCCGTGACGGGCAATGAATAGACGAGACCATATTCGTTATGTCGGTCGGCTGTGAGCAGTCTGGTGTTCTGCGACGCCGCCGGGACTGCAATCATCAGTGAGGCCGCGAAGGCGGCGAGGGTCAACTTATTCATTTGTATCTCATTTGGAGGATTATCTGTTGTTTTCGAGCAGAACTTTCCGGATGGCAAGGCCGGTGCGGTCGGCTATGTCGCATGCGGTCATTCCGAACTCTCCGAACTCTTCGGCAGCCATGTCTCCTGCCACGCCGTGGAAAAACACTCCGATTGTAGCGGCATATTCAGGATTATAACCCTGGCTGAGAAAAGCGGCGATTATTCCGGTAAGAACGTCGCCGGCTCCGGCGGTGGCCATGCCGGCGTTGCCGGTACAGTTGAAATATACTCTTCCGGTGGGCCTTACCACAGCCGAATAGTGTCCCTTGAGCACAATTATTATATTGTATTGGCGCGACATCTCTATTGCGGTCCTCAGACGGCTTTCCGAATTGCGGTGTTCGCCGAAAAGCCTGTCGAATTCGCCTGCATGCGGCGTAATCACTGTCTTCGGGGGAAGAATCTGGAGCATCTCGGGATGGGCGGCTATACAGTTAAGCGCATCGGCATCCAGCACAAGGGGCGCATCGGCATGCTGCAGAAGGTCCCTGAGAGCAGAGGCTGTCTGTTCCTGCGTGCCGAGGCCGGGACCGACAGCTATGGCCTGATGCTTGTGATGAAGCTTCATCTCGCTGATAAAATGCTCGTTGCGATCCGGCTCGAACATAACTTCAGGAACGGCGGTCTGCAGGATCTGAAGACCGCCCCTGGCGCTGTGCACAGTGCAGAGTCCGGCGCCGGCGCGCATCACCGCGCGGGCGCACATCACTGCGGCACCCATCATGCCGGTGCTTCCTGCAAACAGCAAAGCAGATCCATAGTCACGCTTCCCGGTGAATGGGTCGCGGAGATGCATGAGCGCGGCGACATTGTGGGCGTCTATGACGTAAAAATCCGACTCCGCGCCTTTTATGGCATCGTTGTCGAGATCAATGTCCAGCAGTTTCCATTCCCCCACTGCCTGATGGTTTTCCTTGAAGAAGAACGACAGCCGTGGAAGCTGAAATGTAAGGGTGAGATTAGCATGCACCACATCGCGGAGATTAACCTCGCTGTTCCATTCGCAGAACAGTCCGGAGGGCATGTCGATCGATACCACGTATGCCCCCGACTCGTTGACGTACCTCGCAAGCGAGAGGAAGCCTCCCTGCAGCGGTTTGTTGAGACCGCTTCCGAAGAGGCCGTCCACCACCACATCGTTCTTGCTTAGATAGGGAGGATTGAAAGCACGGTTGATTTCCGAGAAGTCCACGCCGTCGATGGTAATGAGTTTATTGCGCTCCTCCTCGCAGTCGTGGCTCAGTTTACCGGTTACATTGAAGAGGAATACCTCCACCCTCTTGTAGCCTTGCTCGATGAGCATCCTGGCCACCGCCAGGGCATCGCCTCCATTGTTGCCCGGACCAGCAATGATCACAAACCGTTTCCCTGGCAGGAACCGGCTTATCAGTTCGCAACTCACCACGGAGGCAGCTCGCTCCATAAGGTCGATCGTACTGATATTCTGCGCCTCGCATGTAGCATGATCTACGGACTGGATTGCCTTGGTATTCAATATCTTCATATAAACATGCTTCTTTTTTTGGAGAGGGGAGGAAATCGGAATGATTCCCTCCCCCGGTATTGTCCGGGCGGAATCCGTTTCCGCCGGTCACGGGTGCGTCACTCAGCTTTGCCTTCGCTGCCGAGAACGTTTATGATCTTGTGCTTGTAGAGTCTTTCCATCTCGTCGCGCGCCGGTCCGAGATATTTGCGGGGGTCAAACTCGGCAGGCTTGTCGTGGAAGAGCTTGCGGACAGCCGCGGTCATGGCCAGGCGGGAGTCGGAGTCGATGTTGATCTTGCAGACATCCATCTTCGCAGCCTTGCGGAGCTCCTCTTCGGGAATACCGATGGCATCGGGAAGCTTGCCGCCATATTCGTTGATGGTCTCGACATATTCCTGCGGAACCGATGACGAACCGTGGAGTACAATGGGGAAATCGGGGAGTTTCTTTTCCACGGCCTCGAGCACGTTGAACGCCAGGGGCGGGGGCACGAGGCGTCCTGTCTTCGGATCACGCGTGCACTGTTCGGGAGTGAACTTGTAAGCGCCGTGCGATGTACCGATCGAGATGGCGAGGCTGTCGACGCCGGTACGTGTCACGAAGTCAATCACCTCCTCTGGGTCAGTATAGGTATGATGGTCGCTGGAGACTTCATCCTCGACGCCCGCGAGCACTCCGAGTTCTCCTTCGACAGTGACACCGTAGCGATGGGCGTAGTCGCATACTTCCTTCGTGAGGGCCACATTCTCCTCGTATGGAAGGTGGCTGCCGTCGATCATCACAGATGAGAATCCGTTCTCGATACAGTCCTTGCAGAGTTCGAACGAGTCTCCGTGGTCGAGGTGGAGGACAATCTGCGGATGCTCCCAGCCGAGCGACCTGGCATACTCCACTGCACCCTGGGCCATATAGCGGAGAAGGATGGGGTTGGCATAGTTGCGCGCCCCCTTCGAAACCTGGAGGATTACCGGCGACTTGGTGTCGGCAGCGGCCTTGATGATGGCCTGCAGCTGCTCCATGTTGTTGAAATTGAATGCGGGTATTGCATATCCGCCGTGTACGGCCTTGGCGAACATCTCTTTGGTGTTGACCAGACCCAGACTCTTGTAATCTGTCATGACTATTATTATTGTATTATTGGGTTTGTGTTGTCGTTATCATATATGGTGAAAAACGGAAGTGTCGGCCCGCAGGTTCACCCTCCGGACCGGAACTATGATGCAAATATAGGATATTTTCCGCAATTTGCCAAACAGCTCCGGCATTATCCATCCTTACATGGTCGTTCATGGTGCCGGCACCCGTTGATGGAAGCTACGATATATGGAGGACGTCCTTTTGTCTCGAGAAAAATCCGTCCTATATACTCGCCTATTATGCCGAGCGACAGCAACTGGATTCCACCGAGGAACAGTATGACACATATCAGAGTGGGATATCCGGCCACCGGGTCGCCGTAAAACAATGTCTTCACAAGGACATAAATCAGAAAAGCCAGGGAGGCCAGCGCCACCGCGATTCCCATGACCGACGCGAACCTCAGCGGGGAAGTGGTGTGGCTCGTTATCCCCTCGATGGCCAGATTGACAAGCTTCCGGTAGCTGAAAGAGGACTTCCCGGCGTTTCGGTCGGAACGATCATAGCAGACTTCGGCTTTGCTGAATCCGATCCAGCTGTAGAGTCCCTTGGTGTAACGCTGGGTTTCCCTCAATGCGCGGATTTCATCTATACAGCATCTGTCGAGCAATCGGAAATCTCCTACATTCCGCAGAACCTCCCCGCTCGACACTCCGGACAGAATACGATAATAGACAAGCGTGAACTGTTTCCTTATCCATGGCTCGTTCCCTCTCGCCATCCTGTTGCCATATACATCCTTATAGCCTTCCTCCCATTTCTTAAGCAACTCGGGGACCACTTCCACCGGATCCTGCAGATCAGCGTCGAGAATCACCGCACAGTCCCCCGAAGCATAATCGAATCCGGCAAGCATGGCACATTCCTTGCCAAAATTTCTTGACAATGACAGTACGTTGATTCTTTCATCCTTCTGCCTGAGACTTTCCATAAGCGACAGAGTGGAGTCGCGACTGCCGTCGTCAATCATTATAACCTCCCATTCATACTTACGGGAATCCAGGCTGTTGTCGAGCAGCGGACGCAATTTGGCATAAAGAGCATCCAGATTTCTCTCCTCATTGTAACAAGGGACTATAAGGCTGACCTTTTTCATCAATTCATAACACTATACAAGTACCCGCCATGACGGGGAGATAAATGTCTCTGTCGCGAAATTAACAAAAAATCGGGATTTTTTCGCTATTTTTGTATTTGTTTTCCAAACTCTTGACTGATGAAGATTCTGCTACTGGGAGATTACAGCAATTGCCACCGCACACTGGCGACCGGATTGCTGCGCCTCGGCCATGATGTGACCGTCATATCCAACGGGTCATTCTGGATGAATTGCCACAGAGATATCGATATAAGCAGGAAGCCGGGCAAAACGGGCGGCTTGAGACTGTTTCTTCGTTCTCTGGGTCCACTGCACCGTCATCTTAAGGGATATGATGTCGTGGCACTCCACGATCCTCAGTTCCTGCAACTGAAACCGGCTCGCCTCCGGTATCTTTTCGATCGTCTGAAACGTGACAATGGCTCCATATTCCTTACGGCGATGAGTACCGACATCGGTTTCCTCGACATGCTGGAAGCAGAGGACTCGCCGCTGAAATATTCGGAATGGTTTGTCTATGGCAAGCCTGCCCGATGGAATCTGGCCAACCCCGGTAAATGGGAGGAATGGCACGAGCCGGCTCTGGTAGATTATCAACGCCACGTATTCGACAATCTTGACGGTGCGGTATCGATACTGTATGAATATGTGCTCGGTATGGACAGGGCTTTGGGCAAAGAGCGTTCAGGATATGGAGGAATCCCAATCGATCTCTCCTTATACAATCCGGTGACGCTTCCTGACAACCCGGAAACTGTAAAGCTGTTTTTAGGGAGAGACCGAACTCGGATGCCGATGAAAGGATCCGATTTTCTTGAGATCGCAGCCCGAAGAGTGACAGACCGGTATCCGGGAAAAGCGGAACTTACCATAGTTGAGAACAGACCTTTCGACGAGTTTATAAGGCTGCTTTGTGATTCTCATGTCGTACTTGACCAGATATACAGCTATACCCCAGCCACAACAGCCCTTATGGCAATGGCTTACGGATTAAACACAGTTAGCGGAGGTGAGTCTGATTTCTATGATTACATAGGAGAGCATACGCTGCGGCCTGTCATCAACGCTCCTGTCGAACTTGACGAACTGACCGAAACTCTCGACAGGACAGTCTCCGCTCCTGAACTCATCGCACAACGTGGGCGTGAGTCAAGACTGTTCGTGGAGAAACACAACGACTGTGAAATCGTTGCCGCAAGATTTCTGGATTTCTGGACAAAAAGACTGAATGCCAGATAATCCTCCCGATCAGACAGCGATCCTTTGAGATCTTTTTCTCAATGCCACAGATAATACGCCCCTCTGCCGCCTGCAGCAGTATATCGACAGAGGGCTTTAAGGAGAATTCTGCGGAAAACATTGTTGTTATATGCTTTCAATGCTTTCTCCATAACTGGCAGTGCCAGATCCTTCCGCCCCTCCCTAAGGTAATGGGCAGCAAGAATGGCCCGCCGGTAGTTGACATATCCTAACAGACGCTCCGCGTCATGGTCACGGTATAATGGGGAATCCTCACGGATCCATTTTTCAATCAAAGGGCGTGCGTCCATGATATCCTTCTCAACAGTATCAAGTGCCTCCTCCCAGACTCCGGCTTTGCTCTGAAAATCAATGCCGGTGATTGAATCTTCCTGACAATATACATCGCAAAGCGGTTGCTCTGTAATCTTTATACGGGGATTGCGCAACAGCAGCCTCATGCCTACCTCCCAGTCATCCCAACCGCGCAGACAGCCATTCCAGCCTCCGCACTTCAGCAGGAAATCCGTGCGTACCATATATACCTGTGTTGCAAGAAGGGCATTGAACAGATGACGTCGCAACAGATTGCCTCTGGAGGCCCGGTTGACAAATTCATTCCCACCCGCCTCATGCACCACTCTGCGCCATACCAGAATATCGCTGTCTCCGATATTTTCCGTCGCGGCCGAAAGTAATTGTGGCCGCATCATATCGTCCGAATCGAAGAAAACCACAAAATCGGTATCTACCGCATCGAGTCCCATCTGGCGCGCCGCCATAGCGCCCGGAACCAGCTGATGAAGCAACACCGCGCTGAAACCATCCGAAACATTCGCTGAAAGCCATTCACTTACAACCGCCGCACTCCTGTCAGACGAATTGTTGTCCACGACGATAAGGTTCACAGGCCGGTAAGTCTGCGCCTTGATGCTGTCAAGACACCGGCCGACCAGACCTTCCCGGTTGTAAACCGGAACAACAACAGAAACAGCTTTATTTTCCATCAGCATAGAGATAACATTTTTGTGGCATTGGTTCCTGGAGGATGTTTAATAAAACGTCTCCAGGCTGCAAATATAATAATAATGTTACATATACGGCAAATGTCCGGCAGTTAAAGACAGACTGCCATAAGTAGCAATGAGTATTAAGGCGTTCAGTTTTACCGCCTTTCTTTATGTCCGGCTGTCAGAAGCTTAATCGGTAAAACTTGTTTCCTCCTGTTTTTTTACTCCATTTTTGAACCATACTTGTTGCTCGTCCACAAATGAGTAAAACCGCTCTGCTCCTTTGTGGATGGTGTATACCATAGTATACAATGGTATACATATCAGGCTAATTGAGAGGCTCCTTTAATAATTCAAAATGTCAACATCAATCAGCAGAATCAAGAAAGTCTGCGAATGGTGTGGAAAGGAATTCCTTTCGCAGAAATGCACCACACGCTTCTGCGGCAAGAGATGTGCACAGCATGTTTACAAGGAACGCAAGCGACAAGAAAGAAAGAGTACGACGGAGGCTCAAGTACAGAAACAGCTTCAGGAAAAGGCAGATGCCGAACAGCGCATCAGCCAGCTCGACCGATGGTATGATGACAACGCCGAGGCAATCTCCTTCGGCCAGTTCTACCGCGAGAACTATCCCAAGTAATACCGCCAGTGACACACCGGCCAATGGCAGCGCGACATCGCCTTCCGCGACTCCCTCCGCCGCCCCCACTCCCTCGACCGCTTCAAACGCCTCTACGAGACCGAGGAATAAACCGAACAATAGCCCGAATATCAGAAAATTTTGCTAATTTTGCATCTATTGTAACGACAAACATCTGAAAAATGGCTGATATACATTAAATATTGGCCTCGCAAGCCACTAAACAAACCACCGAAACTCCAAAGTAGTCGTTACTGGCTCGGCCAACCCTCAGATAACTGCCGCCGGAGTTTTTTTTGTATAACTAACAATAGAATGAACAAGACAGTATACGTTAATGGTGGTGTTGCAATTGAGACACCTTTCTTCAGATACTTAGATGCTGGATGCCTTTTTGATAGTACTATTATAATGTTACTAATTACCAAACCCATATAGGCGCAACGACACTGCTATAAATTAACGATTATGTCACTTTGGAATTACATTGGTGAGTTCTTATTGTTTCGCTGGCTGTTTGGCTCTCATGAGCACAACGAGACAAAACGAGACCTATCGGATAAGTCCGCCAGCTTTGGCAACAAGGATATTATTGATGACAATGATACGCACACTGGCTTTGGACGCAGCCATGATAATAGTTACTCTCACTATGACAATCGAGACTATGGATATTCACAATCGTATGACGATTTCCATGACGAGCAGGACGACTATGATATGATGGACAATGATTTTTAAGTTGTTTTTGCATTAACCGAATAAATTTTGATATGGCATTACCGATCAATATAGAAGATTTGCTCAACAAACGCAAGGTTGAATCCAACCGTATCGAGTTTAAGGCCGGATGGAATCCTGATAAAATTTACCATACTGTATGCGCTTTCGCTACAGATCTGGAAAATACAGGTGGCGGCTATATCCTCGTCGGCGTCGAGGAGGAAAACGGTGTCGCAAAGCGTCCGGTAAAAGGTCTGAACGAAAAAGAGATTGATGATATTCTTAAGGATATGGTCGGATATGACGCAAAGATTGAGCCTGCATACATGACAAAGGTCTCTACTGAAATTGTTGACGGAAAGCCAATTCTTGTAATATGGGCGCCATCCGGCCTGAATCGACCATATTCGGTTATGGAAAGTGTTGTCGCAAAGAAGTCAACTCCAAAATTTTATGTACGCAGCAAATCCTCAACCATAGAAGCCAAAGGAGAGATTCTTGATCAGGTGAGAGCTCTGGCCAATCGTGTGCCATTCGATGAGAGAGGCAACGAAACCATAAAGATTGACGATATATCGGGAGTGCTTGTATATGAGCATCTGAAGACGGTCAAAAGCAAACTTGCGGAAAACTTTATAAATCGCCCGCTGATAGAGATTCTCGACGAGATGGATTTATTGACCGGACCACTGGAAAATCGCCTTATCAAGAATGTTGCGGCAATGATGTTCTGCGAACACCCCGAGAAGTTTTTCCCGTAACCCAGGTCGATATTGTGATATTCCCGGAAGGAAGCATTGAAAATCCTGATTTAATGATTGAGGCACCAAGGATTACAGGTCCCGTTCCCAAGATGATCAAGGATGCTCTGTCATACCTGCGTACCAATGTCATAAAGAAAAAGATAGCCAAAACTTCTGATCGCGAGGAATCAGACAAAACCTTTAATTATCCCTATCAGGCATTTGAGGAATGTATTTCAAACGCTCTTTATCACCGTGACTATCAAGAGCATGAGCCTGTGGAGATTACTGTTGAGCCGACTCATGTCGATATCCTGAGTTACGCGGGGCCGGACCGCTCCATAAGCAGTGACGCTATTAAAGCGGCTAAGAAACTTAAGGCGCGGAGATATCGAAACCGACGACTCGGAGATTTTCTAAAGGAACTTGATCTTACTGAAGGTCGTGCCACTGGCATACCAACCATTCAAAAAGCTCTTAAAGACAACGGATCTGCTCAGGCCACTATAGAAACCGATGATGACCGCACATACTTCTTAATGACAATCCCATGTAGAGAGGGCTTCGCGAGAAAACTGTCTCAGGATGATTTTGACGTGAATAACGGCTGGACAAATCGACTTGGACAAACACTTGGACAAACATCTGTCCAAGTTCAAGAGATTATAAAACAAAGTGTTATAACCGATAAAGAACAACTTGGACAGCTACTTGAACAGCTGATCGTAAAAGTCTGGAATAAGTCCAAAAGGAAAGAAGACATCCCAATAATGTCTGAATATGTTATAAACATACTTAGTCTGCTTAAAGAGAACACATACTCAGCGAGTTCATTAATCAGTATTTTGGATTTCGGAGACTTAAAAGATTTCAAGAGAAAACTACTTAACCCGATGATCAGTTTAGGGTATATCGGCATGTTATATCCTGATAAGCCTACAAGCGCAAAACAAGCATATCAGTTGACCGCAATTGGATTAAAGCTATTCGGCTCATAAAGTTCGGCTCATAAAGTGCTTACATGGCTTGCTTTCCCGTCATAAAGGGCTGAAAACTGAAAAAATTTTGTTATTTTTGTATCTGAATATCAATGTCTATTAAAATGGAATCGGAGGTCAGGCTGCAGGTTCTTATCTGCACATACGGGGAGGCTGGAATCAAAAGAGTTATCGGGTGCGACCATCAGCCATGCGAAGGGGTGGAATATCTTGTAAGCTGGCAGCAGCCAGACACTGACCTTCCCGTACCCAGGGAACTCATGCGAAATGACTTTAAAGTAAAAATTATAAAGTCCAGAGGGGTTGCGAAAAATCGCAATGCAGCCATTCGGATGGCCACGGCCCCACTCGCACTGATGACAGACGACGATGTGCGGAACACACCGGAACAATTAAAAACGGTCATGGAATCTTTTGAGAAATATCCGGATATGGATCTGATCACGTTTAAAATTGATATTCAGGATTGTGCAAAATCATATCCTTCCTGTCCGTTTGATCTGAAACACCCTGAAAAAGGATACTACTTAGGAAATCCGGAACTCGCTTTCCGCAGATCGAGCATAAAGGGAATCATATCCTACAACGAGAATTTCGGAATCGGCGCCATGTTTCCTGTCGGTGAGGAGGACATATTTCTTCAGGACTGTATGAACCATAACCTGAAAGGGCTGTTTCTGCCAGTCACAATAGGCAGCCATCCCACCGACACTTCCTCCGACAGACTAAAGCATTCACCCGAATTCATCCAGACAAAAGGAGCGGTATTTCTACATGTAAAACCGAAGTCATGGTTCCCCCGGATGATAGCGCATGCCCTAAGATATCGCGATGTCAATGGAAATAGAAAAATCTTCTGGTACCTCAGACAATGGCTTTCAGGAATATCAAAAGCCAGAAAAAATCATGTGTTTGACAATTATTATTCTGTTTAATCAAAAACTCTGAATTTACAGAGTCTGATGTTTCAGAACTTATGGTCAATAAATTCCGCACCGCCAACCTCAGCGGCAAAACGTGGGAATCCGGATCTGAACATACTGCCGGTGCGCATCAATATAACCTTTTCGGCATGCATGAGCAAGTGCTGGTCTACAAATGTCTTTAACCAGACATCCTCATTTTTCGATTCAGATATGTCGAGATGTCTGATATCCCCGTCAACCACATAAACGCGGGAATCAATCAATGGTGCAAGCTTTAAGAATTCAGGGCTGTCTGTAGCCACAAGAACTTTATAGCCGTCCGGAACCCGGTTCAGCAATTTCCTGAATTCCGCAACTACTTTCGAGAGGAACCTTTCCCTTTCCTCTTCCGGCAATATATAATCAGGCAAATCCTTAAAATCACCTAAAAGTCCTATAAATCTGAAAGAGAATGCCCAATAATGTTCTCCCAATTGCCCGGAATGGACCTTCACGGCTTTCTCCAGTCTTTCTGTCGGACGAAACAACTCTTTATACAGCTCTGCATAACATCCTCTTCCATTGTCGGAATTCGAATATATGAGTGTCTGTTTGCGACATTTGTACAACGCCCCCGTCAAACGCAACCGGTTGCTTACCTTGCGATGGTCCTGAATCAATACCGGAAAGGAATCTTCTGCGGAATATGATATTTCCTCCGGATCTATCCTCCAGTCGAACGTGGCAGGCTGAAGATAGTCTGTGAGTTCAAACGGATGGTTCCAATGTATATAGAACGGAATACCCCGCCGCCTGACTTCCTTGTATGTTGTCAGCAAACCCCTCTCGCGGTCGGTCAATCCCCCATGAAGAATCAGGCCGTCATACATACATATTATCCCTTTTTTCGTCAGATCCGCTTTGGGAAGGACTCCGATATACGGAGCGTAAAATCTCGCGTCCTCGCTGTTCCTGTCCCCGAAACTTTTTCTATATATTCCGATAATCGCTCTTGTCTCAGGAATAAAACGCGACAAGTTTCTATGAGAGTCATATATGAACCTCCGTACAACCTGAAACGGCCTTCCTCCGTATTTCCGGCCCAATCTGCCGCACATCTTCTTGATTCTGATCAATATATTCATATCATTTACGCATCAGGATCTTGATTCGTTTTATACCGTGAAATGCAGAGCATACTAAAAATCCGGAGATAACCGCATACCCTATCCAGCTGTCGATCAACAGAGAAGCGACAAGACATAGAACCGTCATCGATATTGCCAGTCCATACTCGAATTTCACCGCACCGCTGAAAGAGTACCCGTAGGTCCGATGGTTTACAGCCAGGTAGACAATCAATGCCAGTATATTTTCCGCCACTACCGCATACCCCAATCCAACCAGACCGAAAAAATAAAAACCCATTATACTGAATGCCAGTGTCACCACATTCGTCAGAATCACCTCAAGCTTCACGAATAATTTTTTGTTATTCTTGGCGAACGCTATATAACCCATGGGAAATTGAAGACCTTTAAGCAATACTCCAAGTCCCATCCATCTCATCAGTCCGAGAACAGGATAGAAGGATTCTGTCAGCAGCAATTTTATAAGAACCGGCGCGGTAAGAATCACCGCTATGGAAATCGGTCCGAGCACAAGAGCCATGATCTCCGACTGACGGTTGACTGTCTCGTTCATACGGTCATTGTCAGCCGCAACCGCCGCCAATCTTGGAAAATAGTCAAGCGACATAGCCGCAAAGACAGCTCCCGCATATTGGTTGGTCATGCTGTTTGCCGCCTGATACAGACCGACGGTGTCCACATCTCCGTAATATCTTAAAAACACATTTATCGTGTAGGTCACGGCAGTACCGATCAGATCGCCGGCGACAAGCAGGATTCCAAGCCCTATCAGTTTTCTCGAAACTGACTTGAAATCCAGACTATTTTCGCCGGGTCTGATATTTCCTGTGGCCTTTCCTACATTCCAATGATAGAATATGAGATTCACCGCGGCGAACAGTATCATCGCCGGGACAATTCCCCTTGTCCCGAAAAAGTAATAGAGCGGTACCCCGGCAAATAATCCGGTCAGGGCGCCGACAATGGATGCCTTCGACAACATCCTGACTTCATGCAGCCCCTGAAGCACAGACGACTTACCATTGGATACAATGGTAAGGAAAACCACAAGGCCAAGCGCCACGAACTGCCATGCGTATCCGCTGCTGCCGAAAGTCCATTCACTCAGATACCGTGACAGCAGCATGCACATCGCGCACCCGAGAAGAGCCGTAAGAAACACAAGCCTGCGGATTATCTTAAGCAAGCCTCCAAAAGCTTTGCCTGACTCGTTCTCAGCCGCCACCTCCTTGACTATGGCAAGATTCAGACCGAACGAGGAGGCCTTGACCATGGTGTTGGAGGTAGCATTGAACAGCGATGAGATTCCCATTCCTTCCGGCCCGAGAAACATCGCCACGAATTTTCCCCTGACAAGATTTATCAGTATCAGGAAAACCTGCATTCCTCCGAATATCGAAGTTCCTTTAAGTATGCTCCTATAGCTATTTTTGGAAGAATCTTCCATACATCTTCAAGAACAGACAGGCAGGCTTCAACCCGGATTTCATCAGTTTATAATATTTCTGTCCCACTCCCGGCTTTACCACATCCCATCTGACAAGCCCGTACGACTCCCTCAGCCTCTCCCATATAATACGCTTCTGGCCGGAGTCATACGCCGATGAATTCCATGCGAGAAAACGCAGACATTCTATTACCGTCTTATATATCTGGATTTCTATCAGGACTCGCTCTTCCGATCCCTCCGGATAATTCTTATAGATAAATTCCTTCAACTTAAGATTGGCATATAATCCGCCGAATTTATTCATATTCACCACATGGGTGATCGATTCATCGTTCAGAAAATAGTTATAGCCGGCAGTGGAAAGGACCACTCTGTCGGCCGCATGAAGCAGGACCCTGGTAAGAATCTCATCAGCGAACATGAATCGCGGATTCTCAAAAGTATTCATGCATCGCAGATACAGGTCCTTGTCAAGCAGACCGCCGTTGGCACCCAGCTTCCATCCGTCGAGTGTACGTTTCACAAGATCCGCCCCCCTGAACACTTTATCGAATTCCGTACCCTCAACCGGCACAAGACGCTTTCTTCCACCACCCGGAATTTCACCATACATTGATGGATATACAATCTCCGCGCCCAGCGACTTCTTGAGCCGGAACAGAATTCCCAGATAATCTGAATCAATCCAGTCGTCGGCGTCGAGAGGAGCTATGATGTCAGCTTTTGCGGATTCTATCGCATCCTTTCTCGGAACAAATGGCCCTCCGGAATTATCAGTCCTGCGGATAAGACGGATTCTGTCATCCTTTTCCACATACCGCTCTACGACTTCTGTCGTACTGTCGGTAGAGCAATCGTCCACGATCACCAGTTCCCAATCAGTAAAGTCCTGATTGATAATACTGTCTATGGCTCGACTGATATATGTTCCCACATTATATGCAGGCATGATACAGGTAATTCCGGGAGTTGAAGACATCATCCGTTTTCTTTAGATAACTGATTTATATTCTCTGTTATTGCGCGTTTCCGGGTTCCTTGCTCCGAAAAACATCGGGGGCATATTTTCTTGTTATAAGCAGACGCGATATCTCCTTTTCATATTCCATCACTGTGTCCCGCTCCGATGGCTCATCGTCTGCATGCAGGATACTGCGTCCCAGACCACTGTACGGATATCCCATGAACAGATAATCCTTGCCGAATATTTCAAGAATAGTAGGAAACAGATCCACCTGACGCACCATGCTCAGCACATTCCCACCAACCGGACTGTTGAGTATAATCCATGGTATATATTGGCCGATTATCGCCGGAGAAGCCGCCTCCTCCCTTATCTGATGGTCGCTTGCAATGACTATGAGACTTTTGTCGAAAAGTCCACGGGCCTTCAATCCGGATATAAACCGACAAAGTTCATTATCAAAATAATTCAATCTTCTGAGGTAGTTGATATCCTCAGCAGTAAAGCCGGGCATGGGACCGATTTCAGCCGGACTGTCAACTTTTGCATCCGTATAAGGGTCGTGCATAGTCAGCGTACTGACGAATAAAAAGAATCCCTTTCTGAATGAATCGCAGACATCAAGTGCCTTTTGAAATATCTCCCTGTCTTTGTCTTTGGCTGTGGAGGAGGCGTTGTCATAAAGCGATCCGAAACCATAGCTGACCGTCGTGACATTGTGCTTCCAGACACTTCCTGATTCTCCTATCACCTCGGCCGACTCTTTTCCCAGGGCTTTGGCCAATGAAGGATAGTCTTTATCTCCATAATTCAACACCAGGGCCTCATCCTGAAGCGGAAGCAATCCGGTATTGTACATAAACTGGCCGTCGGACGACTGCCCGAACAACACTTGCGGTACCACCTTTGTCACGACAAGAGCTGCCGGATCTTTCTCCAGCCCTGACAGACACGGCATATATATTTCCTTTTCAGGATAATCAAAAACCTTGCTTGTGAGAGACTCCACAACAATCAGTATCAGATTTTCCAAGTTTCCGTTTCGGCAACATTCGCCGCCATGAAAATTGTCCTGATTTTTCCGATCCAGACAGGCTTTGACGCGTTCCGTTTCATCATCGCTCATTTCTTTAGGCTTATTGAAAATATCAACCGAGCACCGCGCCACATATCCACACAAGCCGCCGAGTGCCATATACGACTGCCAGTCGGATTTAACCGGACTAACAGTTTCCCTGATTGCATCCAATGCCGTAAACCCTTCGTGCCACTTATATGTTCTGCGGCTTGATCCGGCAAATACCACAAGCATCAGCATAAGAACCGATACCGATAAGCCGGATAAAAAACGGCGCCTGACTTTAAACGAAAGCACTGATTCCCTGTAAATCACGAGCATACTTGTCGCGGCAACAGGCAATAATAAAAGCGAAAAGTCGCTCATCCGGAACGATGCCCGCGCCGCTTCGATAACTGTAGGATCCGCAATCTGACTCATAAAATACATCCTTCCGGGAATCATGTCTCCATAATTCCTCAAGAACAACACATTAGCCAATGCAACCAATGGAATCAAGACAACCGGCAACAACTCCAGAAATCTCCACTTCCCTCTGAACAGTATCAATGGCAGTACGCCTATCGTACCATCCATTATACCGACCAGTATCTTGAAAGGTACAGAAACTCCATTGTCTCCAAGCTGAAACAACGAGATATAGAGTGAACTCCATGCTATACTCAGAAAACAGAGCAGACAGATCAGATAAAACTGACAGTTCCGATTTTTGCTGTTCATTATAGTTGCAGACGGTAGTAGCGGTGAAGCACCGCGGTGGCTCCGTATGAGAATTTCTGTCGCAGGAGTCCCGCGTTAAGGAAAAGCCCCCCGTTCTCGTTACTGGTGCCGAAATCGAAGTAGGCGCGATCTCGAAATGTCTCTGTTATCAACTTATGGAAAAGAGGCGTCAGAAGATTTAGTTCCCGCCCCTCGGCAGTGGTGGCGATGTACTGTGCATGTGCCACTCGTCCCGTATCGTAGACACACACTCCGGCTGCCATGCGCGGCAATTCCGATGGACAGTGCGTCTCTGCATGAGGCAGCATTGCTGAGAAAAAACGTATGTTGCCGGGGAAACGTGATTTCAACAGGCTCATCTCTCCGGCGGTATGCACTGGCGCCGTTCCGTGCCGCTCTCTGAGACAGTTCTCAAGCATCGACATAAATTCCTCCACGTCATCGGTCTCACATATAACAGGATTGAGCTTTAAAGCTTTTGTAAGATGGCGGCGCATCTGCTGGTTGAGCGACGCACCGCGACACTGGTTGATCGAAGAGCTTACATCGGTCCTCACCATTCCGGCACCCAGCCTGAACAGTGCATATTCCGCCTCCTCCGACGGCTGACCGGTATAAATCCATGGAACCGGCCGGTAATCGAGTCCGGTTATGCCGCAGTCGCGCCACATTTCCACAGCCTCTTCAAAGAACCCGAGGACATCAGCCGCATCCACGTGCGCCGGCGGAAGAATCCAGCCTCCGTAGGTCAACCCCTGATGCGAGTGCAGAACCATGTCGGAGGTAATATTGGCGGGGAGCATCGCCACAAGTCTGCCTCCTTTACGGACCATCCAGGAACAGTCCGCGAAACGATCCGAGTGATAGTCCATGTAACCGCGCATGAACAGGAATGTTCCGTTGCGCGAGCCGGTCACAAACCTGTCCCATTCCTCCCGGTTCGCGGGGCCATATCTTTCAATAATCCAGTTTCCCATGGGTTCATCAAGACTTGATCCAGCCGAGCGGATCAAGTTTATCACGGTTTTTCCACACCTCGAAATGAATCGATCCTTTGCCCGGATCGTCCTCTCCGGCAGCGATACGCCCGAGACCCTGGCCCTGTTTCACCACATCGCCCACTTTCACCGAGGCTCCCGACAGATTGCCGTAGACTGTATAATAGTTCCCATGGCTTACTATCACCACTGTGGAGAATCCAGGAATCATATACACGCCTGATACTTTACCGGCATACACGGCCTGGGCCACCGACCCGGCCGTCACTTCGGCATCAATGCCAGGATTGTCATACATCACATCTGGAAGCTCCGGCAAAGAATGGCGTCCGAAACGGCTTGTAACCTTGAACGGACCCGATACGGGACGCGGCAGCGCACCTCGCATCTTTTCGAATCCGCCGGCCCCATGATTCCGGTTCGGAGCATTGGATGAAGCCGTGGAAGCAGCCGAACCTGATGAGGAGCCTGCTCCACGCGGACGGCGTTTTCTCGCGTCGGCGTAATTCTTTGACTGTTCCGCATCCGAGTTCTTTACGGTCTTCTTCTGCTTATTTACCGCATCGTTATCCTTGCGGGGCTTCTCTTTCCGTTTGCGTGCCGGTTCGGCCTTCTTCTTTGTCGAATTGTCGGCCGTTACGGACTCCTTTTCCCGCATCTCCTCTTTCTCGGCAGCCTGCTCCCTCGCTGCCTCTTCGCGTGCAAGCTGCGCCTGACGCTGCTCCTCGCGCCGGCGTTCCGCCTCCTCGCGGGCGCGACGATCCGCCTCGGCCTTGCGCTGCTCTTCGGCAATGAGGGCGGCTATACGGCTGTTGAGCGCGTTGGCCTCCTTCTGCTTGGCCGCAAGATGTGACTTCAGAGCCGATCCGTTCTTCTTCAGGTCGGTCACTATCACATTCTGTCGCGAGTATTGCGTCTCGAGCTCGCGTTGCGCGGCAAGCCGGGTACCGAGCGCACGGTCGTGCATCGCTTTGCTCTGGGCAAGCTGCTGTGTCTCCTTTTTCAGGGCATCGACGCGCCTCCCGATCTCCCCGGTCTGTTTGTCACGCCAGTCGGCAAACTGCCGGAGATAACGCATACGCCTCATAGCCTGGCTGAAACTGCCCGACGAGAAGATAAAAGCAAGATCGGAGTTGCTCTTTTTCTTAGACCTTATATTTTTGACTGCCTTGAGATACTCCCTGCGGAGTTTCTCCAAAGTCGCCTCATTGTCAGCAATACTCTTCTGCAAACCACCTATCTGCTTTTCGAGTGCATTTACCTGTGCCGCCGCCGAAGCAACTTTTTTCTTGCTGTCGCCGATTTCAGTCTCAAGTTTTCCGAGTTCATTTAGACCCTTCCTTACAGCTGCGTCATTCGCTTTAATCTGCTCCTGTGTAAGCTTTATCTCCCGCACAGTCGCTTCGTGACGCCTGCGGACATCTGAGGAAGTCTCGCTCTTCTTCTGCGACTTGCCGACACCCTTCTTCGCCGACGGCTTGCCGGAAGATTTCTTCCGCGCCGCCTTTTTATTTTTCTGCGACTTACCGCCGTTCCGATTCTGTTTCTGATCAGCAGTCATCTCGACCCCGGCGGTAGCGGCAGACGCCATTTCCCCACCCGACATTACCGTAAAAACGAGCATCAGAGCGACACATCTTTTTAAGAAGAATCCCATCAGGCTTTCTATATCGTTCGTTTATTTGTTGTTATTGTTTTTATTCTCCGGCATAGCGCCCTTACTTGAAAATCTTGGTTATCGGCACTCTGGTATATGCGGCGCCTGGCACGAAAGGATCGAACGGACTGCCACCCCATTTCACCGAATTGAAATCGAGAACGGCATTGACCGGTTTCCCTTTGCCGATCACCCGCACCCCGATACCAAGACCGTTGCCGTAGGTGTATTCGAGCGTCCCTTCTATCTTCTGGGACGGAATCTGTACGGACAACATGGAGGTCCTGCCTCCGGAAGTCACCGAATAGCAATAGGAAAGAGCCGCCAGCCCTTCAGACTCCGGAGGTATGACCGTCCAGCCGGCACCTTTGCCTTTTGACTCGAATTTTACCATTGAGGCATTATGCAGGTCAAGCTCTCCAGCTCCGAGAATTATGATTCTTCCCAGCAGCAGGCTCTGCACGTCGCCGATGAAATAGGGATAAAACTCCAGGAGGCGCTGCACCGGCTCGCGGGCGTAAGTCTTTGCCAGCTTGTTCACTACCAGCACGCTGTCCGTATCTACATCTGCTCGAAACACTTCCCCTACAAATGGCGCGCGCACGGAAATCTGGATAAGCTTGCCTCGCTCCATATATAATTTCACACGAGGTGAAACCGGTGCGGAATCAATCTTCGCCTTACCGTCGAATTCGGCGGAATTCCAGGCCTGATAATTCCCTAAAATCGTCATCAGCGCTTCGTTTGTTGCAGCGTCTCCTCCGTCGGCACGCATTGTCGCGGCCGCCATTATACCCACCAATATTATCAGGAACTGTTTCATTTCTTATATTTATTTTTCATCCGATTCCAAATCTGATTCACCCGAATCCTCAGGAGCCGCATTTTCACCGCTCCTCTCTTTGAGTATTTTCTCCGCCTCAGAGATCTTCTTATCAATATCTCCGATTTCCGGATCCAGTTCGCGAGCCTTCCGCCAGTTGGCAAGAGCCTCCCGTGCATTTCCGAGTTTCATGAGAATATCTCCGTAATGGTCGAAGAGTTCAGGGGACTCATATCCCTGCTTTTCCATTGCCTCCACCGCCATCTTCTGATACCTCTCCGCTTCCTGATTTTCTCCCGACAGATGCAGAATCCATGCGTATGTATCGAGATTTGTGGCGTTGTCGGCGTTCTCTCCCGTTATGGTCTGGGCACTGAGTTCCCGGGCCTTGACGAGGTCACCTCCGTCAATACTCAGGAAATAAGCGTAATTGTTTTTGGCGAGAATGTTTGAATCATCAAATGCTATCGCATTCTCGTAAGCCATGTATGCGCTGTCTCGCTGTTCGGCGAGATGCCATGTGTCGCCCATCGCGGTGAACAGCTGACTCAGCCTGTCCAGTTCGCCGAGCGATATATCGGGCCGGACATCGCTCAGGGTTACAAGCGTGTCGGTGCGCAATGTCGAGTCGACTTCTGCTGCCATAGTGCGGTATGTAGCAATGGCAAGGTCGTAGCGTTCCGCCTGCATCGCCACCGATGCCCGCAGATGGCGAAGGTCATTGTCCGGCTCCACGTGCCGCATGGCCTCATCGTATGTCGCCAGCGCCTTGTCGGTGCTGTCGGCGGCAAGCTGATATGTGATCAGCTGCCCCCAGTATGTCCGGTTGCCAGGTTCCATGTCGAGGGCATAGCGGATCTGCTCCTCAGCTTCCGCGAACTCTTGTTTGGCGGCGCTGTACCGCGCTGCAAGGTCGAGAACCTTCGGCTCGTGGGGATACTGATCGCGGAGAACGGAAAACAGATAGTCTCCCCTGCCGGTGTCATGCCTGTCGGAAAGCAGCGACTGGAGATAACCTGCCACTATCTCGGTCTTGCGGTCAAGGTCCACATCCTCACAAAGCAACATCTCGTACATCTTCTCGTCAAACTTAGCCGAATCGCCCTCCTGCCGGTAGAAATCGGCCAGCGAAAGTTTCGCCGCCCCGGATCCGGGAGCGATTCTCTCGGCACTCTTGTACCAATACAACGCTGAATCCCTGAGATTTATGACATCAAACAGATTCCCCTTAAGAATCATGTAATTCGGTTCGAAGGGGTTTGTCTCTATCAGTTTGGAAGCCTCTTCGACGGCCGCTGTCGTGTCCTGCATCCCGAGCAACATCGACATCTTTCTGAGCGACAGCTGCGGAGAATGTCCTTCTACCCGCTCATACTCACCAAGATTGGCCAGAGAGGCTTTAAGGCTGTCGCGAGCCGCGTTCACTTCCGAGAGTATAAGAAGAGCTCCGGTAGCTTTCGGATTCCTCGCGTAAGTGCGCTCGAGCACGCGCACAGCTTCCGGTATGGTGTCGAGCCTGTACGCCATGTAGCCATACGACAGCGCCTCGTTGACATCATCAGGATAGAGGTCCACATACGGAGCCGCCAATGCGAGCGACTTCAGTTGCTCCGCGCGCGACTGCATGGTGTCGGTCATCACCGATGACCTCATGGAACCGTAAGCCGAACCGGCCTCCACGTATGAAGGATCGGCATGATACGATTTCCTGTAATACTCATACGAGGCCGCAACTTCAGCCATTGCCTGGCGACGCGCGCCCTCCATAAAATAATACCGGGCACACTCACGCGCGGACCCCTTCTTTCCAGAAGAGTCCGCAGCAGCACAGCAGATGGCCGCCAGCAGGATCGCAAATATTATTGTCAGACTTCCTTTTCTCACGTTTCTGTCATTTTGTCCCGGTATGGCCGAAAGCTCCGTCCTCGCGGCGGGTGCGGTCAAGCTCCCCGACCTCCTCCCAGGAAACATGGGAATATTGCTTGATAACCATCTGGCATATACGATCTCCGTCATTGACGGTAAAATCCTCCTTGCCGAGATTGACAAGAATTATACCCACCTCTCCGCGATAGTCGGCGTCAACAGTGCCCGGACTGTTGGCGATGCTTATGCCGCTCTTCAGAGCCAGACCAGACCTCGGGCGGATCTGGCATTCATATCCCGAAGGCAGTTGCATGTACAGTCCTGTATGAATCAACGCCCTTTCAAGCGACTTGAGTACAACCGGGCCATCCGGAAGGTATGCCCTCACATCCATTCCGGCCGCCTCGAATGTCGCGTAGTCCGGAAGCGGATGATGACTTCGGTTGATTATCTTGACTTTAATTCTATCCATAATTACTCGTAACGATTTACATAAAATGCCGGATAACGGCCGACACGATTCCGGAAGAACCGTACTTGCGTTCCTGAAAGGAACGTAAACGCCGACACCCGTCACATTAATAACAAACCAGACAAGACTTTTACCAAAGATAAAAAAACATGGCTGCCCCCATACGAAGACAGCCACAGTTTGCCTTTTGCCTTTTCCTTATCCCTCCTCGATAGCATCGCTGGGACAAACAGAAGCACAGCTGCCACAGCTGATGCAGGTGTCGGGATCAATCTTGTAGATGTCTCCCTCGGAGATAGCCTCCACCGGGCAAACTGACTGACATGTACCGCATGCCACGCAGCGGTCTGTGATTACGTAAGCCATAATTTTACTTTTTTTAGTTTCGTTTGGTTAGTTACGCAAAATTAATGGTATTTTGCGATTCTGCCAACAATCCATGCAGATAATTTTAAAGTTTTTCTTAAATTTGCGCAAATTTAGCTAAATAATCATGACCGGCCAACCTTTGATCTCGATAATCACAATCACTTTTAACGCAGAGAAAGTAATTTGCCCCACAATCGAATCCATCTCGCGACAGACTTTTCGCAACTTCGAACATCTCGTGATCGACGGGGCATCCACTGATTCCACCATAGCATTGGTGCGCCGGAACGGCTGCGCCAGAATTCTCAGCGAACCGGACCGGGGACTATACGACGCCATGAACAAGGGGTTGCGCCTGGCAAGAGGGAAGTATCTGCTCTTCCTCAATGCCGGCGACACTTTCCACTCGGCAGACACTCTCGGCAAATATGCCGAAAGGGCACTCGCAGGCGATGACATCATATATGCCGATACTGTGATTGTCGGACCGGACAGAAAAGAACTGCGTCCGCGACATCTGTCAGCACCGGCACTGCTTACGTTCGAATCGTTCGCGCAAGGGATGCTCGTATGTCATCAGGCGTTTATGGTCCGCGCAGCAATCTCGCCGGAATATGACCTCACATGGCGTTTCTCGGCCGACTACGACTGGACCATCCGCTGCATAAAGGCTTCCGATCCGCGACACTGTACTAATCTGGGCATCACAGCCATCGACTATCTGTCCGACGGAATGACCGACCGCAACAAATACGCGTCACTCCTGGAACGCTTCCGCATAATGACGCGCCATTACGGTACGGTCCCGACCCTTCTCCGCCACTTCGGCTTCCTGCTGCGCGCGCTTCGCCGCAGATAAGCCCACGATAACGGACACGCAAACCGGCCTCCCGATGGCGGCCGGCATAAAAAAGAGACAGGCGCTTCCCGGAGGGAGCGCCTGTCAGAAAGG
>ERZ777305.1386-NODE-1386-length-29185-cov-24.310436_pt1 | contig 29185 bp, 27 predicted proteins | sample MGYA00374965_ERZ777305 | MGnify/ENA primary metagenome ERZ777305 (study PRJEB29328, sample SAMD00013331) | mouse gut metagenome | study: EMG produced TPA metagenomics assembly of the Metagenome analysis of fecal microbiota from mouse which was promoted... | reverse complement strand
ATCGTCCGATTGGGCAGATAAAATATTCTCTAATTTAATTCAACCAACAGGTTATATTCCTTTATGCCTACAAGAACGGGGTTGTGCTCCTTTACAAAATCGGCTTTGGCACCGGCGGCATAGCTGTTGAAATTCTTGCCGTTTTCATTTATGATTTTTTCAAGTTCGGCGGCGTTTGCCGGGAGGTTGTCTACGGTATAGCCCTCGGCTTTGAGGCGTTTGAGCATGTTGAAGAGTGAAGGAGCCACTTCCATGCCTTCGGCAACCAGAGCGTTCTGTCCGGGCCCCTTGAAATAAAACACGGCTACTTTTTTATCTTTGTTGGGCTTAGTGCGCAGGGAGTTGTAGTTGTTCACAGTCTGCACAAACTCGTCAAGGCGTCCGGGTATCACATCCACATACGGCAGCCCGTCCTTGCCTTCGAAATGAGCGAAAAGAACGAAGGGTCTAACCGCGCCGTCAATTTCAGGTGTCACCACACTCTGTGAAAGGAATCCGCCGTTCATACCCATTTTGTCCTCCATCCACTCGTCGTACATGCGGTTAACGTTGAGTGGAGAAAACAGAGTTATGTTATTGCGTTCGAGGTATTCGACAACATTGTCACCCATGCGTCCGTGAGCCATGTTTATCATTGCCGAGGGGGCAACAGAGTCGGCATGACCGCGCATTATGAACTGTTGTATCACATTGACGGGGTAGACGATGTTGCCGGTGCGTTCAAGGGCGGCGACAAGGCTGTCGGGAACTCCCATTTGCCCTGTCAGTATTATGTGCGGAGCGCTATCGTGCCATTTGCCTTGTTTCTTAAGGAAAGCCTCATATTCGGCAACCGACCCGAAGTTGAGCCCGTCATTGTCGTCGGGATAGTATATCAGAGAGGATGCCGGCACAACAGGGTCGCCGGGAGTTTCGGTAAAAAGTTTTTTGCCGTCAATGAACTTTCTGACATATCTGAGCAGATTGCGGTAGTTGGCTTTGCCGCCTGCAAGATATTGCTGCATGAACACTGCGTCGACAGAGTCAACCGACACTATATGGTTCTGAGGGTTTGTGGCTGCGGTAGTCATGACCGGAGTCCCGTTTTCGGCTGCCTTGGCGAGAGCTTCGCGCTGTTCTTCTGTTATGCGGAGCCCCATGCCGTTTACAAACACCATGTCATAGCTGCCCGCTTTGTCAAGATTTTCTACAGGAAGTTCGGAAATCTTCACAAAAGAGTTGTCGTTGGCTTTGCCTATCTGACCGAGAGCTATCGCCTGATAGTTTACAAAGGCTATCCTGGTAGAGGCGGCGTAGCCATGCCATATTCCATACAGAATTCCCAGCACGGCAGCGCAAGCAATGGTTATGATAATGATTGATTTCTTTTTCATCGGTTATTTCTTGAAAAATTTGTCAACATCCACCGATAGCCCGACAGATACGGTGGTGCCGGTGGTTGTGGGGGAGTTGCTGTAGTAATACTTGGGAACATAGTTGAAAAGGTTGTCAACCGCCAGAGTCAGGTCAATGCCGCGCCATATTCCCTGGGTGACATTCAAACGCCACATGGTGTAGGCGGGGTAGCGCACCTTTTCTGTTTCCGAGTAGTCGGTCAAAGATGTAAACTCGTCGACAGTGACAGCCGAGAGCGCGCGTCCGTGAAGTGCTATGTTGAAACGGTAGTTGTTCCATGAACGGCCATAGTTCAGGCGGAGGGTTGCGGTGTGCGGACGGGTGGAGGTTGTGTACGGCTCTCCTTTGCGCACATGCTCGTGAGTATATATATAGGAGAGTCTCGAACCGAAGCCGCAGGCGTGTTTCCATGCGACATTGGCATCGACGCCCGCTATGTTGACACGGCTTATGTTGTTGTAGAACTGACCTCCGAGGGTCTGGTCCCAGGCTGTTGTGATACGGTTGTCCACAAGGTTGCAGAACGTGCCGATGTTGAAGTTGAGCAGCCGGTGGGTGTATTCGGCAGACAGCTGGAAGTTGTTGCTTGATTCGGGCTTCAGGTTCGGATTGCCGTAAATCATGAATATGCCCGCCATGTCAAAGTTCATGTACATCTCTTTCAGGGTAGGGGCGCGAAAGCCTCCGGAGTACGACCCGCGAAAGTTCCACTTGTTGAGTTTGTACATGAGGCTGAGTCTTGAAGAGAAATGCTTCATTGACGATTCGGAGAAGTAGTCGTATCTTCCTCCCGCGATTATGTTGAAATTGTCAAAGAAATTCATGTCGAACTGAGCCATGCCGTCGGCGGTGACCTGTGACTTGTGACCGTTGTTTTCAAACTGGTAGCTCAGCAGGTAGTCTCTCATGACATCTCCGCCTACTGTCAGTATATGCTTGCCGGCGAATGTGTGGTTGTATATTGCGCGTACACTGTTCTGTACATTGCTGTATTTGCGCACATCCTTGTCGGTAAGCACCATGTAGTCGCTTTTGTCGTACTGGTCGAAGCTGTATGACACTTCAAGGTCGTTTGCATGAGAGAAAGTGTACAGCCCACGCAGCCCTCCTGAAAATCCTCGATAGCGGTCGCGGGTACTCTCCTGGGCGTTGCGCTGCCGGAAATAGTAGCCCAGTCGTCCTGTTAGCTTGAGCTGGCTGAACGGGGTCACGGTAAAGCGCTCTTTTACATTCCAGTTGTAGCCTCCATAGAATCTGGTGTAGTCTCCTTCATTTTTCATGTTATAGGAGTTGATGTGGTTGTACTGGAGGGTTGTGGCGCTGCTGAATATGCCTTTTGAAAAGCCTGCCACCGCGCCGTATCGCTGTTCGTTGTGGGCGCCATACCTGCCGTTCAGATTCAGGGTCCACGGCTGTGACTGCTCCTTGCTTATTATATTTATGACACCGCCTACCGCATTCGAGCCATAGAGCGCCGAAGCCCCGCCTTTGACAATTTCTATACGTTCCACATTGCTGAGGTTGAGCCGGTTGTAGTCTATGTTGTCAAGCGTTTCTCCTGCAACTCTCTCTCCGTCAACAAGAAACAGAACTGAGTTGCCGCCGAAGCCCTGCATGTTCAGGTTTACCTGCTGGTTCATGGAATAGGTAAATTCTATGCCTGGCAGTTCGGACTGAAGAAGGTCGCTGATATTGGTAGCGTCAGCCGATTTTATGTCAGAAGAACTCAGCACACGGGTGAGTATCGGCGAATTCTTGAGTAGCTTAGGTGTGCGTGTACCGGTTATTACAACTGTGTTGAGCAGCGTGTTCCAGCGGGCGTCCAGGCTGTCCTGCTCCTCGGGCACATTGTCGGCTCCTGCACCTGCGATACCCAGAGCCAATGCTAATATGGTATTTCTCATGATTCCGGTGGATTACATGAATTGATACTCAATTGTCAGAAAACCTTTTACCCCGCTCTCGTTCATGAAGTTTATGAGCCGCAGCGCAACTTCACGTCCGTCACCGAGGTTTACGAAATAGCGTTTGCCGCTCAGTGTATATATCGGGGGCATGGTGCTTTTGTCAACATCAAGCCATTTGGACAGCTTCGGATTGTAGAATGACTCCGTGTATGACAGGTATCCGTCCATCATAGTGGACATATCTGTGACAATGACATTTGTAGTCCACACATCAGCCACATATTCCAAAGCTCCTTCCTCCATTACGCTGCCGCCGTTGGTCTTTGCGTCGTAGCGGTGAAGAGCTATGTCCCATTTTTTAGGCTCCGGGTCGTTTACATCAAGAGTGTCAATGCTCATGTCATTGAAGTTGATGTATGTCCAGCGCTCATAGTCGGTGGCGTCAATGTATATCTTTCCGGGGTTGTTGTCCGTAGCCGCCGAAACAAATCCGAATTCAGAGCCGGTATCTGCATCGGGAGTGTCGTACACACTGCTAAACAGCCCGTTACAAGCGGAGAGCAGCATTGCTGCCGCTCCCGTCATTACGCTAAAACAAATCCTATTAACCTTAATTGCCATTATTCTGCGGTCTGAGGCATGCCGCCGGTTTTGAAAACTATTGTGAGACCTCCCATTATAGGAGCGGTAAACACAAATTCGGGAGAGTCTTTTTCAGCGTCTATCGTACCGGTGAATGAGCAGGAATATTCGCTTACATTGCCGCCCATTCCCATTTTGCAGGTTCCTGTGCCTGAAAGGGAGAATGTGTTGCCTTCGGATGTGGCAGTGACGTTGTCAATGGAAAATTCGCCCCAGGTGTCGGAAGTGAAGCTGACCTTGAAAGAGTTTTCTCCGGACAGTGCTATTTCAAGGGTCTGATTGTCGGCATACATGTCGTGAAAATAGGCGCAATCGGCTTTTGTATAGCCCTTGTAAGTGCCGGGTACAACTGTTGATGCGGGAATGTCGCCCTGCTCGAAGTGAATTGTGAGTCCGCCCATTATCGCGGCGCATGAGAAAGAGAGGCTTGCCTTGCCGTCGGTTATTGTTCCTGTCAGCTCACAAGCGTACTCGCTGCTGTTGCCGCCCATTCCCATCACTGATGTTCCGGAACCTGATATGAGATAGCTGTCGCCTTGCTTTGCCACAGTGGCGGCAGGTATAGAGATTGTGCCCCAGGTTGATGAACTGAAACTGATGCTGACCTGGTTTGCTGCGCCGGATACCTGCGCGATAGTCAGGCTCTGGTCGGTGGCTACCTGTCCGCTGAAATATGCACACTCCGCTACGGTGTATCCGTCATAGTTGCCCGCTATGTCGTCGGCGAGGTTTTCGGGGGTGTTGTCATCGCTGCAAGAGGCAATTATTGCCGGGGCAAGCAGCAGAGCTAAAAGGTGTTTGAGTTTCATGAATGAAATATGATTTTGTTGATTGATTTTTTTTCCGATGCAAAATTAGACCTGCAAAACAAAGGGGGCAATACTTAAAAATAGGGGTATTTAGCCCCTGAAAACAGGTTGTTTGCCTGTGGATTGTACCGAATGTGAAGTAATTTTTAATTAAAATTGGGTATATTGGCAACAAAAATCTATTTGTAACTTTGCATGGGAAAAAATCCTCTGAACAATCATGGTGGAAAAATTAAGAGAATACCGCGCTCACAATAACATGAGAGAGCTGATTATTGACAATAATCTGCTGCTGATGGCAATCAGCCGTTTTGACATAGCCTTTGGTTTTGGCGACAGCTCCATTCGCGAGGTGTGTGAGAAGAACAATGTCGATGTGAATACGTTTCTGGCTGTGTGCAATTTGCTCAGCGGTAACGATTACAAGGACTATGAGATTTCCCTGCCGTCGCTGATAGGTTATCTCAAGAGGGCGCACACATCGTTTGTGGATGTGACTCTGCCAAAGATAAGACATCATCTGATAGAGGCCATCAACTATAGCGACACCAATGATGTGTCATTTCTGCTGATGAAGTTCTTTGATGATTATGTTGTGGAGGTAAAGCACCACATGGAGCATGAGAACAACGAGGTTTTCGGCTATGTGGAGCGTTTGCTTGCGGGGGAGGTTGACACGGATTTCGATTTTTCAAGTTTTTCGGTCAACCATGACAACATGGCTACCAAGCTGAACGAGCTCAAGGATATATTCATATACCATTACAATCAGAAAGACAACGCGCGGCTTAGTTCGGTGTTGTTCGACATAATTGTATGCGGTCGCGACCTGATATCCCACTTTCAGGTCGAGAACACTCTTTTTGTGCCGGCGGTAGAGAAGCTGGAGGAAACATTGCGCTCAAAACATGCCGGTGAGTCGTTGCCGGAAAAGAGCGGGGACTCCGAAGAGTCTCCCCATGTGGATGTTCTCGGAGACCGGGAGAAAGATATAATAAGGTGTGTGGCTCAGGGTATGGCAAACAAAGAGATTGCCGATGCTCTGTGCCTGTCGGTACACACGGTAGCCACCCACCGGCGAAATATAAGCGCCAAGTTAGGCTTTCATTCCACTGCGGGTCTGACAATTTTCGCGATACTGCATAATCTTGTGGACCTGAAGGATATAAATCCGCATCAGTAGCGGGCAGCGTCCTGAATTACAAGTCCGGCGAGAGTGAGTCCGAAGATAGCCGTTATGTGCATGAGCGAGCCGTTTGTCTGAACCTTGCCGTGGCTGTCTGAGCCATCGGCAATCGCTTCCGCTCCTTTGTTGCGCAGAAGCTCGTTGCTGTACACACACATAAACTTTTTTGCCGGCTTGCGTCCTGCCTTTTTAAACCGTTGTCTCAGGGCTCTCGCGAGGGGACACCCTTCCACTTTCCAGAATTCCGTTACTTTTATGCGTGTGGGGTCGATTTTCAGCGCGGCGCCCATGGAAGAAAAGAAGCGGGCTTTTGTTCTTGTGGCGGTTTCTATCAGCAGCGCTTTGTCCTTCAGAGAGTCAATTGCATCAATTATATAGTCGTAGCTGTCAAGGTCAAAGCTGTCGGCGGTTTCTGCGGTAAACAGCTGCCTCCGTGCGGTGATTTCCGCGCTTGGCAGAATTGTCAGCAGGCGTTCGCGCAAAGCCTCGACCTTAGGCTTGCCCAGGGTGAGAGTCGTAGCCATAAGCTGGCGGTTGATATTTGACACGCACACAACATCGCTGTCTACAATCGTAATGTGCCTGACTCCGGAACGCACCAGACTTTCCGCGCACCATGAGCCTACGCCTCCCACTCCGAATATAATGACCCGGGCGTCGGCAAGTCTCTGCATCCCTTCTTCGCCCAGCAGCAGGTAAGAGCGGTTTAAAATAGCGCTGTCCATAACGTCATGATTCGGATGACACCATGGGAATATAATCGGCATAGCCTTCCTCTGCCATTCTTTCAAGCGGAATGAAGCGCAGGGAAGCCGAATTGATGCAGTACCTCAGACCTCCGTCCTCTGCCGGCCCGTCGGGAAACACATGACCGAGATGCGCTCCGGATGTCGCAGACCTCACTTCTGTGCGCTGTCTGCCGAAAGAGGTGTCGTTGAATTCATTTATCAGAGAGTCGTCTATCGGTCGGGAGAATGCCGGCCAGCCGCACCCTGAATTGAATTTGCGCGATGACAGGAACAAAGGCGTGCCGTCGATGATGTCAACATATATCCCGCGCCGAAATTCGTTGTCATACTCGTTTACAAACGGACGCTCTGTGGCTCCGTTCTGCGTCACCTCCCACTGAAGCGGAGTGAGCCGCTGCCTCAGCTCCGCGTTGTTATCTTCATTGCTGCAACAGGTCGGCTGCCTGACAAGGTTTTTCGCCTCATTGAAAAGAGCCGGGTTGACATGGCAGTAGCCGCCGGGGTTCTTCTGAAGATAGTCCTGATGATACTCCTCGGCAGGATAAAAGTTTTCCAGCACACCCCATTCAAGGGCAAGCGGCGTGGAGTGCCGGCGCTGCAGAGCGGCGACCATGGCTTCCACCACCGGAGCCTCGGTAGTGTCGGAATAATATATTCCGGTGCGGTACTGTGTGCCGCAATCGTTGCCCTGACGGTTCAGCGACAGCGGGTCGATGCTGCGGAAAAAGAGCATTATAAGGTCGGCAAGCCCTACAGCGTCCGGGTTGTACACAACTTCGACTGTCTCGGCTGCGCCGGTCTCACCGGTGCAGACCATTTCATACGAAGGGGCAGGAACCTTGCTGTTGGCATATCCTGCCACGGTTTTTATAACGCCCGGCACGAGCGAAAACAGTCGGGCAGTACCCCAGAAGCATCCGCCGGCAAAGTATATTGTCTTGTTCATAATCCGCTAAATTAGCCTATTTATATCAAACAGCCAACATTTTTTACAAACAGCGCCTGAAAGTCGGTCATTTTGTATAACTTTGTCGGAAACAACAAATTTAATTCCATGATAAAGGAGATAACAGCAGCCGTGGCTCTCGCTGCGGGCATCACGTCTTCCGCGTCAAACGTGGAGGTTGCGTGGCAGAATCTTGCGAACCGTATCGGAGCGGACGGCAAGGCGGAATATGTTCAGCGTTTTATAATAAGCGGCGATCTTAAGGATTTGTCGCGGCTGGCTTTCTGTCAGTTTGACAGAGCCATGAAGCCGGTGAATGTCCAGGACACCGTGGCTCGCATAATACCCGGTTATTATTACATAGCATCGCCGCGTTTTGCCGCCGGTGCCGACAGTGTGGTTGTGGACATAGTGACATCGGGCAATATGCCGGCGTACAGCTATGGTCCGGACGGTGTTCACGGAGTGGATGCCGCCGGCAAGCCGTTTGATGTGAGCATGAAACGCCTGTCGGGAACCGAGCGGAGCGAACAGTGGGCTTTGCCCGGAAAAGACCGGATGCCTTATGGCGACAAGGTGTATGAGATAAACGAAAAGCTCGTGTCGGGGGCTACGGCTCCGGGGGCGTATGACATAGTGCCGTCATTCAAAAAAGTGACAGCCGGCACCGGCGAGTATGTTGCGTCGGCAAGCAAGGCTCCTCAGGCAAAACTTATAAAAAACGACAATTCTGAGTATTACCGTATCACAGTGACTCCGGAAGGCATTGTGATAGAGGGTGCGAGCCGGGGCGCGATATATACCGCCTCGCGCACTGTTGAGCGTCTGTTGAAAATGAACGGAGGCAAATTGCCCGCGGCTGTGGTTGAAGACTGGCCTGACTATGGCTACAGAGGCGTGATGATAGATGTGGCACGCAACTTCCAGACTCTCGACCAGATGAAGAAGTTTGTGGATGTGATGGCAGACTACCGTCTCAACAGACTCCAGTTTCATTTCATTGACGATGAGGCGTGGCGACTTGAGATACCCGGCTTGCCCGAACTCACAGAGTACGGCAGCAAACGCGGTTACACAACCGACGAAAAGAACAACCTTGCCCAAATATATTCCGGTGACGGCACAACCTCGGGCAAATGGGGCAACGGTCATTATACAAGAGCCGAATTTATTGATTTTCTGAAATATTGCGATGCCAGAGGGGTGAAGGTAATACCTGAAATAGAGACCCCCGGACATGCGCGTGCCGCTGTTCATGCAATGGAAACGCGGTACCGCAACACCGGCGACGCGTCATTCCGCCTGCGCGAGGACGGCGATACTTCAAAATACCGTTCTGCCCAGGATTTCGGCGACAATGTTATCAACCCCGCGCTGCCCGGTCCCTATAAGTTCATGGAAAAGGTTTTTGACGAAATCATAGCCATGTACAAGGAAGCCGGTGTGCCGCTCGAAACCATACACATCGGAGGCGATGAAGTGCCTCACGGAGCCTGGAGCGGTTCGCCGTCGGCTATCAGGTTTATGAAAGAGCATAATATGTCTGGCGAGGGAGACCTGCATGTGTACTGGGCAAAATGGCTCGGCGAGACTCTTCAGAAACGCGGACTCAAGATGGCAGGCTGGCAGGAAGTGGCGCTCGGCAAAGACGAGGAGATAGCAAAGGGTATCGCTCCTTATGTCGGATTTATCAACCTGTGGGTTACCTGGCCCGGCAAGGGAGAGACAGTGCTGCCTGCCGTAAAGGCACAGCAGCTCGGGCTGCCGGTGGTGCTGTCTACAGCACAGGGCTATTACTTTGACCAGTCGTACAGCGGTCATCCCGACGAACGCGGACTGCCGTGGGCAATGCTTACCGACGAGTTCAACTCGCTCGATGCCTATCCCTCGGTAATATCTCCCACACAGCCGGGCGGCAAGGTTATCGGTGTGCAGGGACAGCTGTGGAGCGAGACAGTGCGCGGCCCCGAATGGATGGAGCTTTACCTGTTTCCGAAAATGCTCGGCATGGCGGAACGCAGCTGGAACTCCGATACCACATACAGCCACGCAGCTTTCAACCGTGTGCTTGACCGGCATGAGCTGCCTTACCTTGTAGGGCGCGGCGTGAATATCCACATGCGTCAGCCGGGTATAAAGGTTGACGGTGGTAAGCTGTTGATGAATTCACCGTATGAAGGTGGTGTGATTCGCTACACCCTTGACGGCTCCGAGCCGACAAAAGAATCTCCTGAATACACCGGTGCGGTAGCCCTCCCGGCGGGAACAAAGGAGGTGAGAGCGCGCCTGTATCATCTCGGCAAGGAGAGTGTCACAAGCATACTTCCCGTAAATAAATGATTGTAAATCCTTAATAACCAGTTGTGGAGCGCGCGCCGGAAGGTGCGCGCTCCTGCTATGACACTTGACTGTGAAATGGAAAGAAAAACCGGACGGATGCTGTTGGTCGTAGACCCTCAGATAGACTTTGTGAGCGGGTCGCTCCCGGTGCCTGGAGCTGCGGAGGCTATGGACAGCCTTGCCACATATATTCTGTCAAATCCGCAGAGCTACGATCTGAAGATTGTGACTGCGGACAATCACCCCTTCAACCACAGCTCTTTTGCCGATGCGGGCGGCAAATGGAGCCGTCACTGTGTGCGCTCAAGTGTAGGGGCTGCTATATATCCCGCTGTATTTGATGCCCTGCATGCAACCCGGGGCGACACACTGCTGTTATATAAAGGAGAGGATGCCGCAAAAGAGGAATATTCCGTATTTCAGGCTCCGGGTGCGGCTGCCCTTGTAGCAAAACTTGCAGGCGACATGGGCATAACGGCTGCCGATATATGCGGTCTAGCGGGTGATGTGTGCGTTCTGTCGACATTGCGCGATGCCATTGCTCTTTTCCCCGACATAGAGTTTCGGGTGCTGGCAGCCTATAGCCCGAGTATTGACGGCGGCGCGGCTCTTGACAGTTTTATTGACCAAAACTCACTTATATGCATCAGATAATAACTCATTTTACCGACGATGACCTTTACAAGCTGACGATGTGCTGCGCGGTGATAGACAATTATCCGCGCGCTCAGGTCAAGTACGCATTTACCGACCGCGACTCCACGCCGTATCCTCCCGGCTTTGCCGACGAGTTGCGCCGGCAGATAGAGCTGCTGGAAGGGGTGTGCGTGACAGATGAGGAGATTGCATTCATGAAGCGCCGCTGTCCGTACATTCCGTTCTGGTTCTATAATTTTCTGAAAGGCTACAGGTTTCGCCGTGAGTGGGTTCGTGTGAGTCAGGATGCGCAAGGTCATCTCTCTGTAGGCTTCGAGGGGTGCTGGAGCGATACGATACTTCTTGAAGTAAAAGTGCTTGCCATAATATCAGAACTTTATTACGAAATGACAGGGGAGAGCAGAAAGCTTGACCTGGAGGCGTACTACGGCAAATCCTGGGACAAGGCGCGGCGGCTGATTGAAGCCGGATGCAGTTTCAGCGATTTCGGCACACGGCGCCGGGCTTCGTTTGCCGCGCAGGATGTGGTTGTCAGAGCCATGAGCGAGTGTGGCGGCGAGATTTCCGGTCCCGGACGCTTTGTCGGCACAAGCAATGTGTACTTTGCCATGAAGTATGACCTGGTGCCGGTAGGCACAATGGCTCATGAATTTGTCTGCGCCATAGCGGGCATGTTCGGTCCGCAGATGGCAAACCACCTTGCAATGCGGGCGTGGTCAACAACATACCGCGGAGCGTTGGGCACATTTCTTTACGACACATACGGCTGGCACATATTCAGCCTGAACTTTTCGGAAGATTACGCCAATATGTTCAAGGGGCTCAGGGTTGACAGCGGAGACAACTACGAGCAGCTGGAGCGGATAAGACGCAAGTACCTCTCTCTGGGCATAGACCCCGCCACCAAACAGGTGGTTTTCAGCAACGCGCTCAGTACCGAGGAGGCTGTGCGGCTTCAGAACCATGCCGCCGGAAAATGCATACCGTCGTTTGGCATAGGCACTCACTTCACAAATGATTTTCCGGGTGTAAAGCCCCGAAACATTGTCATAAAGCTCACGGATGTCAAAATAACAGAATCGTGGGACTTTTACAATTCCACTTGCAAACTCAGCGAGGACAAGGGAAAGCACACCGGCAACCCCGCCACAGTTCGCCGGTTTATGGAAGCCTTGAACATGGACTGCGCCGGAGACTCCGTGTGAGCGCCGTTGCACACATTGGCGCGCAACCGTGCAATTTTGAGACGTTTTGTCGAATTAGCCGGGTAAATGGTTTGGAATAGCGGCTCTAAATGCGTACTTTTGCGGATATTTGATAAAATGCATAAATATGGCAATTAAGAATATCCTTGAATTGAGTGAGCAGGAGATTGTGCGCCGCGGCAGTATGGACGAGCTGCGCGCAAGAGGCATTGACCCGTATCCCGCAGCAGAATATAAAGTAAACGCCCGTACGGAAGAGATTAAATCCTCCTTCAGCGACGAGGCGCCCCGGCGTCAGGTGGCTATTGCCGGCAGAGTGATGAGCCGCCGCATAATGGGCAAGGCGTCATTCCTTGAAATCCAGGATTCAGAGGGTCGCATACAGGTGTATGTCAGCCGCGACGACCTTTGTCCGGGCGAAGACAAGGAGTTTTATAACACCGTAATAAAAAAACTGCTTGACATAGGCGACTTTATCGGAGTTGAAGGCTATGTTTTCCGCACGCAGATGGGTGAGATTACCGTTCATGCCGAAAAAATAACCTTCCTCGGCAAATCGCTTCGCCCCCTCCCTATTGTTAAAGTCAAAGACGGTGTTACCTATGACGCGTTTGACGACCCCGAACTGAGATACCGCCGCAGGTACGTGGATCTGGTGGTGAACGACGGCGTAAAAGAGATATTCCTCAAGCGCACAAGGGTCTACACCTCAATGCGCGAGTTTTTCAACACAGCCGGCTATACCGAGGTGGAAACCCCCATACTCCAGTCTATTCCCGGAGGTGCTGCGGCTCGCCCCTTCATAACCCACCACAACGCCCTCGACATGCCGCTATATCTGCGCATTGCCGACGAGCTGTATCTCAAGCGCCTGATTGTAGGCGGCTTTGAAGGTGTCTACGAATTTTCCAAGAATTTCCGAAACGAAGGTATGGACCGCACCCATAACCCCGAATTCACATGTATGGAAATTTATGTGGCTTACAAGGACTACAACTGGATGATGGACTTTACCGAACGCATGCTTGAAAAGATATGCATGGATGTGAACGGTACAACCGAGGTTAAGGTAGGCGACAACACTATCAGCTTCAAGGCTCCGTATCGCAGAGTCACAATGATTGACGCCATAAAGGAATTTACCGGTATAGACATAACCGGCATGGGCGAGGACGAGCTGCGCGATGTCTGCGCCCGTCTTGACATAGAAACAGACCCCTCAATGGGCAAAGGCAAGCTGATTGATGAAATCTTCGGCGAAAAATGCGAGGGCAACTTCATTCAGCCCACATTTATAATAGACTATCCCATTGAGATGTCTCCTCTGACAAAGCGCCACCGCAACAACCCTGAGCTTACAGAGCGCTTTGAGCTTATGGTAAACGGCAAGGAGCTTGCAAACGCATACTCCGAGCTGAATGACCCGATTGACCAGTACGAACGCTTTGCCGAGCAGATGCGTCTCAGTGAAAAAGGCGATGACGAGGCTATGATTATCGATGCTGACTTTATACGGGCTCTCGAGTACGGCATGCCTCCGACATCGGGCATGGGCATAGGTATGGACCGTCTGGTGATGCTCATGACCGGACAGACCACAATCCAGGAAGTCCTGTTCTTCCCGCAGATGCGCCCCGAAAAGAAACAGAAACGCGACAACGCCGCAGTGTTTGCTACTGTAGGAGTGCCCGAAGAGTGGGTGGCTCCGCTCCACAAACTCGGTGTGCTCACCATTGCACAGCTTGCGGCAACACAGTCTGCCGGCAAACTGCAGCAGGATTTGTGCGGGCTCAACAAGAAGTTTAAACTCGAGCTTGCAAACCCCGCTGTAGACGAGGTCAAGGCATGGGTTGTTTCCGCGTCTGAGAAAGCCCCGCAGGAAAACGAATAACAAAAGCAGTTTCCAAATTGTTATAATTCCATGAATTTTCCAGGAACAATAGCGGTTATGGGTGGCGGCAGCTGGGCTACGGCTCTTGCAAAACTGCTGCTTGACAACTGCGAGACAATATACTGGTACATGCGGCGCGACGACCGTATTGCCGACTTCAAGCGGCTGCGGCGAAATCCGACATACCTCAGCGATGTTGTCTTCGACATAGAACGTATCGAGTTCTCGTCAGACATTAATTATGTCTGCTCTCAGGCCGACACCCTGCTTCTTGTCATGCCCTCGCCCTACTTCAAGGCTCATGTCGACAAGATTAACGTCGACCTGTCCGACAAATACGTCGTGTCGGCTGTAAAAGGCATTGTGCCTGACGACAACCTCATCATAACCACATACATGCAGCAACGCTTCGGGGTGAAGCCCGAACGCACGCTTGTGGTAAGCGGGCCGTGCCATGCCGAGGAAGTTGCCCTCGACCGCCAGAGCTACCTTACAGTCGGCTGCAACGACATTTTCCACGCAGAGAAGTTTGCCGGCTGTCTGAGCGGCAAGGCATTGAAAACCATAACATCCAGCGATGTAAACGGTATTGAGTACGCGGCTGTGCTCAAAAACGTCTATTCGATTGCCGCCGGAATTGTCCACGGTCTCAAAAACGGCGACAACTTCCTCGCCATGCTTGTGAGCAATGCAATCCGCGAGATGGAGCGCTTTGTAAACACCGTCTGCCCCCGTCCGAGGCAGATATGCGACTCCGTTTATCTCGGCGACCTGCTCGTGACATCCTACTCCCGCTTCAGCCGAAACCATAATTTCGGCTCCATGATAGGAAGAGGCTATTCCGTCAAAGCGGCGAGAATGGAGATGGAGCAGACTGCCGAAGGCTACTACGGCACAAAATGCATCCATGAGATAAACCGTAGCTACGATGTGCCGATGCCTATTCTCGACGGGGTCTACGACATTCTTTACCGCGGAGCTAACCCCGCCCAGGCGATTAAAGAAATGTCCGACACCTTTATTTGATTGAAAAACAACCTCTAAGCATATAGCTATGAACAAAATTGACATCAATGTATCTGCCGTTTACAAGACTGTAGATGCCGACGGGCTCAAAGCCCTTGTGCCCGAAGCCATTAAGGCGCTTGACACCGTGGACACCGCTACCGGTGCCGGCAACGACTTTCTCGGCTGGGTAAATCTGCCCGCCGCAACCCCCGCGTCTCTTATTGAAGACATCGAGGCTACTGCCGCACGCCTGCGCGAAACTTGCGAATATGTGGTGTGCATCGGAATCGGCGGGTCATACCTCGGCGCTAAAGCGGTCATTGAGGCTCTCAGCGACTCGTTTGTCGCATACAGACCCTCGAACGGACACCCCAAGGTGGTTTTTGCCGGACAAAACATAGGCGAAGACTACATGTTCGAACTCATGGACCTGCTCGCCGACAAAAAATTCGGCATAATAGTAATATCCAAGAGCGGCACCACTACAGAACCCGCAATTGCTTTCCGCCTCCTCAAGGAGCAGCTTGAGCGCAAGGAGGGCAAGGAAAAAGTGTCACAGCTCATCGTGGCGATAACAGACGCCAAAAAAGGCGCTCTCCGTCAGCTTGCTACAGAAGAGGGCTACAAGACATTCGTTATTGACGACAATGTCGGCGGACGCTTCTCGGTGCTTTCTCCTGTAGGACTGCTGCCCATAGCGGTTGCCGGCTATGACATAAAGGCGCTTATGGCAGGAGCTGCGGAAATGGAAAAGATTACCGCACAGCCCGACGAAAACAACCCCGCTCTGGTATACGCCCTTACACGCAACGCGCTCTACCGCGCCGGAAAGAAAATCGAGATTCTGGCAAACTACTGCCCGAAACTGCATTATTTCGGCGAATGGTGGAAACAGCTCTACGGCGAAAGCGAAGGCAAGGACGGCAAGGGAATATTCCCCACATCAGTCGACTTCACAACCGACCTCCACTCAATGGGGCAGTGGATTCAGGAAGGCGAGCGCACAGTGTTTGAAACAGTGCTCACCCTTCAGCAGCAGGACCATGAAGTGCTTGTGCCGACAGACAACGCCAACCTTGACGGTCTCAACTTCCTTGCCGGAAAGCGCATCGACCAGGTAAATAAAATGGCTGAGCTCGGCACCCGCATAGCCCATGTCGACGGCGGAGTGCCCAATATAGTGGTTTCTATACCCGCCCTGCGCGAACAATACATCGGACAGCTCATATACTTCTTTGAGAAAGCCTGCGGCATCAGCGGCTATCTGCTTGGAGTGAACCCCTTCAATCAGCCCGGTGTCGAAGCCTATAAGAAAAACATGTTCGCCCTTCTTGAAAAGCCCGGCTACGAAAAAGAAACAGCAGCAATGAAAGCGCGTCTCGCCGACCAGGGCTGAACTCGCGACTGTAACGCTTGAAATACCACCGACTCCCTTGCCGATGCCCGGCAAGGGAGTCGGTCGTTTATGCCCGCTCTAAGGCGACACTGCACAATAACTGACAATGCTTTTGCACATAATCGGGGGGGGGGGGGATTTGGTTAATTTAACCAATTTTTTGGGATTTATTTCTACAAATCATGTGAAAACAAAACAAAACTGGCTGCTAATATGTTAAAAGATTACTTAGATCAACGAACTATCATTAAAAACAATTTAAAACATTAAAACATTATGAGAAGAATCCCTACAGTAGCATGCGCTATGTTGCTTGCTGTTCTTTTACCTGATCTGTCAATGGCACAGAAACAGCGTTCACAGGAATTCAAAGACAAATATCAACTGAAGGAAGCCGTGGTTCTGAGCCGCCACAACATTCGTTCGCCTCTGAGCGACAGCAAGAGTGACCTTGGTCAGATGACACCCCACGAATGGAACAAATGGACCGCTCCAAAAAGCGAGCTTACTCTGCGCGGCGGTGTGCTCGAAACCCAGATGGGACAGTATTTCCGCAAATGGGCGGAGGATGCCGGGCTGTTTCCCGTAAACCATACTCCCGATGCTGACGACGTGAACGTGATAGCCAACTCAATGCAGCGCTGCATAGCCACAGCCCAGTATTTCACTTCGGGATTCATGCCCGTGGGAGGCATTGAAGTCTATCACCGCTATATGCCCAGCAAAATGGACCCGCTGTTCAATCCGCAGCTCACCAAAGTGACTCCCGAGTTTGTTGCAACTGCCATGGAGCAGATCAAAGCAATGGGAGGCAAAAAAGGAATAAAAGGTATAAATGAGGCCATAGCTCCCGACTATGCCATGATTATTGACGTGATGGATGTGGACCAGTCGCCCATGGCAAAGAATAAAAATCCCAAACTTGATGCTCTTGACAACTATGACACGGAATTCCTCTGGGAGGTCTATCAGGAGCCGAGGCTCAAGAGCGGTTCCGCGCTGAAGGAACTCAATTCGGCAAGCGACGCGCTGATACTCCAGTATTATGAGCAGCCTGATACCCTCAAGGCGGCATTCGGTCATAAACTCACCCGCAAAGACTGGGAAAAGATAGCCCATGTGAAGGACACCTACCAGGATGTGCTCTTCACCGCTCCTATCGTGGCTGCCAATGTAGCTCACCCCCTTATCCAGTATATGTATGACGAGCTCCGTTCTCCCGACCGTAAATTCACATTCCTCGTAGGTCATGACAGTAATCTTTCTTCCGTAGCCACCGCACTGGGAGTGGAGGAGTACGAGCTGCCAAATGCCATAGAGAAGAAAACTCCCATAGGCTCCAAGATAGTTGTGGAGAAATTTATAGGTAAGGACGGCAAGGAATATGCCGATGTCAACATCGTTTATCAGAGTGTGGATCAGCTCCGCAATATGGAGTTGCTCGACCTTGACAATCCTCCCATGATTTATCCGCTGACTCTTGAAGGGCTTCAGCGAAACGCCGACGGCCTTTACGACATGGCAGACGTGAACGCACGCTTTGAGCAGGCGCTCCGCGACTACGAGAATATCAAATAATGTGTGGCACACAAATAGGCTGCATCAATAGAGAATCTCAATTAGTTATATCATGAAACATTCACGTTTCCTGCTTTGCGCCGCATTGTTTGCGGCTATGGCAGTGCCGCATGCCTCAGCAGGTCTTGACAGCATTCCTTCAATCAAGGTAAATAAACTCACCATCACTCCTGCAGGCCGTATCCTTCTTGACGGTGCGGTCTATACTCCCGGCGGCGACGGCCTCAACGCGGGTGCGGCTCTGCCCGATATCCGTTTCGGCGGCAAGATGACATACGATAACTGGACTGCCAAAATCGATGTTGGCTACGGCTTCGGCAAACTCAGCATGAAAGATATCTACCTCCAGTATAAATTCAACGGTTCCAGCCTTCTTCGTGGCGGTTATTTCGTGCATCAGTTCGGACTCAACGCTGCTACATCAAGCTCTATGAAACCCGCCATGGAGGCTCCGACATCCGACGACTTCTTCAAAGCCACAGGTCGTAACCTCGGTATCATGTATGTGTATGACCACAAGGCATTCTTTGCCGGGGTAAGCGCTATTCTTGACGGCACCTCCCTCACCACCCCCTCCAATCAGCAAGGCAAGGCAAGCTACGGCGGCGTCACACGACTGGTGTGTCGTCCGCTTCATTCCACTGGGTTCATTGTGCAGGCGGGTGTGTCGGGCTGGCTCCAGAGCGCTCTGCACAAAGCCACTGAGGATGGCGGTGAGTATGCCGTGAGCCGGGGCTATTTCGATTTCGGCGCCAACTTCCCCACCCGCGTGTGCAAAACCTCCATGCTCAGTGCCGATGTAACCGACGCCTCCTCTGTATTCAAGTTCACTCCCGAGCTTCTTTTAGCCAAGAACCGTCTGGCGCTCGAAGGGCAGTACTACTATATGAACGTCAAGCGCAAAGGCGGTCTTAAGTCCTATAAAGCAAGCGGTGTCTACGGTCTTCTCCGCGGCATTCTCATCGGCGGTGACTACGGATATTCGCCTGCCGACGCAGGGCTCGCCACTCCGACTCCCAAAACCCTTGAGGTTGTTGCCGGCTACAACTACACCGACGCCAACTGCTCCGAAGCCGGTATATTCGGCGGGCGTACCAACGATGCCTCGCTCACATTCAACTACTATGTTAACAAATACGTGATAGCACGTCTGCGCTACTGCTACACCAACGTGAAAGACGGCGATGTAATTCCCAACCGTCACGTAAACATGGTGCAGGCACGTATCCAGGTTAAATTCTGATACCCTGCCCGTACAAACACATTAATGGCGGTGAATTCTATCGGACTCACCGCCATTTTTTTCGCCAGCCCGGCAACATTCAGCGGGCATCTAAATTCAAACACACTATTCAATAAAAAGACACCCCGAAGCATTTGCTCCGGGGTGTCGCTGTATATTGGGTATGCTATTTCAGCTTAGAGCTGGGGGCCGGCAGCTACGAGAGCCTTGCCTGCGGGGTTGTTCTCAAACTTCTTGAAGTTGTTGATGAACATTTCAGCGAGCTTGGTAGCTTTTGCTGTCCATTCTTCGGGGTTGGTGTATGTGTCGCGGGGATCGAGAATGTTCGGGTCTACACCGGGCAGTTCGGTAGGAACAGTGAAGCCGAAGATGGGGAGCTGCTTGGTGGGAGCGCTCAGAATTGCGCCGTCAAGGATTGCGTCGATGATGCCGCGGGTGTCCTTGATTGAGATACGCTTGCCTGTGCCGTTCCAGCCGGTGTTTACAAGGTAAGCCTTGGCACCGCTCTTTTCCATGCGCTTAACGAGTTCTTCAGCGTATTTGGTGGGGTGCAGCGAAAGGAATGCCGCGCCGAAGCAAGCTGAGAAAGTGGGAGTGGGCTCTGTGATGCCGCGCTCTGTACCTGCGAGCTTGGAGGTGAAACCGCTGAGGAAGTAGTACTTGGTCTGCTCCGGAGTGAGGATTGACACGGGAGGAAGCACACCGAATGCGTCTGCGCTCAGGAAGATAACGTTCTTGGCGGCAGGACCGCGGCTGGGCTTGACGATGTTCTGGATGTGGTCGATAGGATAGCTTACGCGGGTGTTCTCGGTAACGCTCTTGTCGGCGAAGTCGATTTTGCCGTTTTCGTCAACAGTAACGTTCTCAAGAAGAGCGTCGCGGCGGATAGCGTTGAAGATATCGGGTTCGCTGTCCTTGTCAAGGTTGATAACCTTCGCGTAGCAGCCGCCCTCGTAGTTGAACACACCGTTGTCGTCCCAGCCGTGTTCGTCATCACCGATAAGGAGACGTTTCGGGTCGGTTGAAAGGGTTGTTTTGCCTGTGCCTGAAAGACCGAAGAAAATTGCGGTGTTTTCGCCGGCTTTGTCGGTGTTTGCTGAGCAGTGCATGGATGCGATGCCGCGCTGGGGGTTGTAGTAGTTCATGATTGAGAACATACCCTTCTTCATCTCGCCGCCGTACCAGGTGTTGATGATGAGCTGCATACGTTCTGTAAGGTTGAATGCAACGCAGGTCTCGGAGTTGATGCCGAGTTCCTTCCAGTTTTCAACCTTTGCCTTTGATGCGTTGAGCACAACGAAGTCGGGCTTGAAGCTTGCGAGTTCCTCCTCGGTGGGACGGATGAACATGTTGGTCACAAAGTGAGCCTGCCATGCAACTTCCATTACAAAGCGTACTGCAAGACGGGTGTCGGGGTTGGTGCCGCAGAATGCGTCTACAACGTAGAGGGTCTTGTCGCTCAGCTCCTTGTCGGCGATAGCCTTGAGTGCTGTCCACGCTGCGGGAGTAATGGGCTTGTTGTCGTTCTTATATTCGTCGGTTGTCCACCAGATAGTGTTTTCCGAGATGTCGTCCTTTACAAAGAATTTGTCTTTGGGTGAGCGTCCGGTGTACACGCCGGTCATGACATTGACAGCGCCGAGCTCTGTCTTCTGACCCTTTTCATAGCCTGTCAGGGCGGGGTTGGTCTCGTCGATAAAAAGCTGGTCCCAGCTGGGATTGTGGATCACCTTGGCTCCGGTGATGCCGTACTGAGATAAATCGATAGTACTCATTTTTGTTAGTTACTTTAAATATAAAGGGTTAATAATTGTTTTGTCTCTGTGGGTTTTGGCTGAGGCGCGCTCCGCACCCTCCTTACCAACTGCAAAGGTAAGCACTTTTTTGGTGTCTGCGTCGTCTGAATAAAGAAAAATTTCCGTATTAATTATTTTTAAGTGTTGCGCACCTCTGTTCCGTGCTGTTGCAAAACAAACAGATAGCCCCAACAAGTGTGAAATTCACCTCAAACTATGTTAATGCAAACTGTTTTTATGTAACTTTGCACCGCATTCCAAACAGCTCTTTAAATATCTGAAAAAATGGCAATACTGCAGCTGGCGGTCATTTTCGCCTTCCTCGCCGTCGGCGAGCTGGTGGTCTGGGCAACCGGTACCACCGTACCCTCAAGCATCATAGGCATGCTACTGCTCACACTCTGCCTCAGCGCCCGCATCATAAAACCACGGCATGTCGAAGGAGTGGCAGACTTCCTTGTGGCGAATCTCGGATTCTTTTTCGTGCCCGCAGGGGTCGCTCTCATGGGCTACTTCGACATCCTCGCCGACCAGTGGCTGCCTATAGTGGCAGCTTCCGCACTCAGCACAGTCATTGTGCTGGCGGTCACAGGTCACTTCCATCAGATTTCACGCAAATACCTCGGCAAAAATGGAATTTCTAGAAAATAGCTACTTCCTGCTCGCACTCACCTTTGTGGTGTTTATAGGCGCGCGCATCCTTGCACGTCGCACGGGCATCGCACTCCTTAACCCCATACTCGTGTCAGTGATTATACTCATAGCCTTCCTGTGCGTCACCGGCATACCATACGAAAAATACACCGCCGGCGGAAGCATAGTCGAGTTCTGGCTGAAACCCGCTGTTGTGGCGCTCGGAGTGCCTCTGTACAGACAACTGTCCGCAATACGCAAGCAGCTGCTGCCGATTATCGCCGCAGAACTCGCCGGATGTGTAGCGGGAATACTATCCGTGGTTGTGATTGCCGACCTGCTCGGAGCTTCGCGCGAAGTAGTGCTCAGCCTCGCGTCAAAATCAGTCACAACCCCCATCGCAATGGAAGTCACAGCCGCTGTCGGAGGCATACCCCCGCTAACAGCAGCAGTGGTAGTGTGCGTGGGCATATTCGGAGGCATGACCGGATTCAGGGTAATGAAAATGACACGCGTCAAAAGCCCAATGGCGCAAGGACTCTCGCTCGGCACCGCAGCCCATGCCCTCGGCACATCGGTAGCTATCGACACCGGCGGCAGCCGCTACGGAGCCTGGGCATCACTGGGGCTCACCGTCAACGGACTCTTCACAGCCCTCCTCACCCCAGCGATACTCCGCATTTTCGGCTACTGAATTAAAAAAAATCATAAAAAAACACACATCCACGAAAAAATATATATCTTTGTAACCGTCGAGGAGCAACCGCGCCGCGACCTGCCTATCAAAAGACACAATATACTATATCCGGCGGAATAGAGATTCCCATCTACGGATAGCCATAACGTGATTATGAGCTTACAGCTCACATTCCCCCTGCCGAAAACCGCCAATAAAGTCAGACAACAGTCCTCGAGGAATATAGCAGTACCTATTATCCGCCCCTGGTACAAGGGTGGAAACGGGTGCATTTATTGAAAGGACAGGCGCTTGGCGGTGCCTAAGGCAGGATATAAGTGCTTTCCCCGTTCCGCCCTTTTACTATTTTTTATGAGCCAGATATTCATAGGAAAACTAATTGAGGAAGAACTCAGGAGCCAGGATCGCTCGGTTGTGTGGCTTGCAGGCAAGCTCGACTGCAACCGCACCAACATCTACAAAATATTCCACCGCTCCAGTATTGACGCAGAGCTCCTTCTGCGCATAAGCAACGCTCTCGGACGCAACTTCTTCACACTATACACCGACAGGCTCGACCCGCAGCCTTAAACCACACACACCTTTAACACACACACATGAAAAAAAGCCCACTATACACCGCAACAGGCGATTCCGGCACAACCTCGCTTGTCGGAGGCTCCCGCACCAGCAAAGCATCGCAACGAGTGGAAACCTATGGCACCATTGACGAACTCAACTCCAACATAGGACTCCTCAGGGCGCAAATGGCACAGTCACAACCCGAAGACACCGCGCTAAACACAATCCAATGCCGCCTCTTTGACATAGGCACCGCGATTGCCACACCCACACCTCCCGGCTCCGACGCTCCGGCGGCAGTGACACCCGCCGACATAGCAGCCATTGAACACGAAATTGACACAATCGACAGCCAGCTCCCCCCGCTTAAAAGCTTTGTGCTTCCCGGCGGCACAGTCTCCGCCGCGCAGGCACACGTTGCGCGCACAGTCTGCCGCAGAGCCGAGCGCCTTATGGTAGCCCTTGCCCGGACAGAACCCGTACACCCCCTGTCGCTCACATACATCAACCGGCTGAGCGACTACCTCTTCGCCATAGCAAGATTTAACAATATAAAAGCAAACCACGCTGAAATTTTCTGGTCTAAAGATTGTTAGACCATATAAATTTACTACTTTTGCGCCGCCTTAACCCTCGGAGCCGCGACCGGGAGCCTGGGGCGGCAAAATACACACCTTATTATAAATCATATACAACAAAAAACTATACACAGACATGTACTGGACATTAGAACTCGCATCCAAGCTCGAGGATGCACCCTGGCCCGCAACCAAAGAAGAGCTCATAGACTATGCCATGCGTTCTGGCGCCCCTCTTGAAGTGATTGAAAACCTTCAGGAAATGGAAGACGAAGGAGAAACCTACGAATGCATCGAAGACATCTGGCCCGACTACCCCAGCAAAGAAGACTTCCTCTTCAACGAAGAAGAATACTAATCCGCTCTATGGCATATAACCATTTATAAATCAATGGACAAACAAAGTTGAAATTGTTTGTCCATTGTTGTTTTATGACCTCAAATACCCCGGTTTTCTTTGCCAAAGGCAAAGCGCCAAAGCGATCACTTGGTCAATATTTACGTTTTTTTCTTGACTAAATTCCGACAGTCCTCAGAGGTATGTGAGTATCGCAAGAAACAAAGTGTGCAATCAAAATTAGTTGATTTTAAATATAGCAACCTAATATAGTTGCAGATATTAGACTTTATTCTGAACTTTGCTATCATGAAAAACGTAGCGATAATTACAGGTGATATTGTGGATTCCACAAAGATGACAAAGACTGAACGCACTTCAATGTTACAATTGTTGCAGTCTCTGCCGGAATGGCTGTCTCCATTGTGTAAAACGAATATTGAGATTTTTAGAGGAGATAGTTTCCAACTAAAAGTTACCGAGCCAACCAAAGCACTGCAGATAGCACTGGCGATACGTGCCATTATCCGTGCCAATAAATTTGCAGGTAATAATGAACAATGGGATGCTCGTTTGGCTATCGGTATCGGCACATTGGATTATGAGACAGATTCTCTTTCCACAAGTGACGGTGAGGCGTACAGGCTATCGGGTAGAGGACTTGACCTAATCGGCAGAGCACGACTGCATATAGAGACTCCTTGGGAGGAAGTGAATAATGAATTAATAGTTTCCACTCTATTCGCTGATGACATAGTGACACGATGGACTCCAAGTCAAAGCCGGATAATGTTTGAGAAACTTGTCAAGAATAATAGTCAGGAAGATATCGGCAACATCCTGGGGGTGTCTCGACAGATGGTCAGCAAGACTTTGAAAGTAGCCAAGGATGCGTTGATTTCTGTATATATCAAAAGATTTAAAGAACTGATTAACGAAAGAACGGTATGGGAACGGCAATAATTCTGATTAAATTGATTGCTGCACATCTTGTCGGAGATTTCATATTGCAGACAGACAAGCTATGTGCGGATAAATTCTCTAACAATAAGGCATTCAGATATCGTGCTTTATCGGTGCATGCCCTTGTTCATGCTGCATTGGCTTACCTGTTTGTCGCGCAATGGAACAATTGGGCTGTGCCGTTAGTAATCGGCGCCAGTCATTTCCTGATAGACCTGGTGAAAACACACTTCAAACGTAAAGATCTTGTGGGCTTTGTTTGCGACCAGTTAGCTCATTATTGTGTCATCGTTGTGTTATGGCTTATTGTATTCGCAAATCATGACTACAGTCAGGCTGCAAAAATCCTCTCGGCAAACTTTTGGCTTATAGCCACAACTTATATTGCCGTACTCTCCCCCACATCAGTTTTGATAAAATCATTCATGCATCTTTGAAAGGTCTGCCAAACGCGGGTAAATGGATAGGGTATCTTGAGAGGATACTCATCTTGACCTTTATTTTTACCGGCAATATTGAGGGAGTCGGTTTTCTATTGGCTGCCAAATCCGTGTTTCGTTTCGGCGAGCTAAACAGGGCAAAAGATATAAAGACTACAGAGTATGTACTAATCGGCACATTCGCCAGTTTCACAATAGCCATAATGCTCGGCTTTGGCGTTGACTGGCTTATGGAGATGAATTTAGAATGATAGGGAATTATAAAATTGATCGTGTTTAATACTTCAATGCAAGAGTAAATCACTTTCACATTCCGGCAGATACTACTGATAGAGATTTAGGAAGTCGGGGAGTTCCGGAGACAGGTACCGTGGCACGCCATCTTTTGTCATATTGCCGTTTTTATCAATCATAATATGAGTCGGATAGCCTTGAACGTTAAGATGACCCAAAATCTGATCGGTCATTTCCACATCGTCTATGTCTATAAAAATATGTATAGTATTTGATATAGTGGGGGCTAATTTAATCCAGTTATCCTTGCTTGAATTAAGCCAGATTACAGCAAATCTGATGTTGCTGTCTTTGAAATGCTCTCTCAGTGACTCACTCCCTTTTAGTCCCGCACGGCATGCGCCGCACCAAGTCGCACTTATGTCAAGGTATATAGGGTGGCCTTTGTATTCATTTATAAGCCATTTCACAGGATTCTCATCGATAAGTTCCTTGATTTCTCCATCAGCATAGACAATGATGCCGCCGTGCTTAATCCCGTCGATTGAAATGTCGTTGACATGCTGATCATGTCCATAAAGCCGGTCATAATATTTCTTATTGAAAAACACAGATCTATCCGGCACAGGAACATCCTCATCACATGCGTACATTATATCGCGTACAGTTCCTATCGGGGCGTTGTCCCTGACATCAGGGAAATGATTCATTATCGCGGTAAGGTGATATGGAAAGATCATTACCTTTGTATTTTCGTCATTAAAGATGTCAAAGATGGAATCAAGGAAAAAGGCACGCTTTTCTTCAATATTTCTTCCTCTATAGCCGAATGCGGAATTTGCAATAGCATAAATATTATCAGCATATAACATCGAAATTACTTCATCAGATAAATTGTGCTTCCGTGCATAAATGTCAATACTGTCTCGCCCCTGCCTGACATATTCCTTAAATACATGCATATATTCTTCAAATGCAACAGTATCAGCAGGCAAATGAACCGCATTTATTAGTGGGCTCATATACTGAAATGCAGAATTATACTGCTGATTTATTTCTGCATGGTCTCCGGAGAATGAGACTGAAAGCGGAGAGGTGGAGGCATCAATATCCATATATATGGAATCGCCGGGAGCAGCAAATGCGTTGATGAAGTTGCGTCTGTTATAGTTTACGGTGAATGTGTGAGGATAGGACAGTGGAATCTTATGGCAGAAAGAATCATTGCTGTCAAGTTCGCATATTTCCCTCACACTCTTGTCGGATGGATCACATTCGATTATCGTGGCGGTGCGTGGCATCCTTTCTGCGATGTTCCGGAAGCGACCTGATACTATTATCGAGTCCTGTGTTGATGTTTCAGCCGAAGAATCTGACCCTTTTGCCGTGCATGGAACTGATGCAATAAGCATTAAGGATGCAATTATCGTAAAAATTCTATTTGTCATAACCATTATCTTGTTTCGTTTTTCAAGCATGTCTTATCTGCGTGAAGACATTCAACTTTTCGCACAAAAATATATTTTCAAACTAAAAAGTCTTCCGACAAATATACTCAAAAGTCATAGATGATAACGAATAATAAACCGAAAATTGTCTTATTGCCTCAGAAGTCGCGGTTTGTTTGTCCAAATTGCGCTACATAAAATTGTCCTCCGGAATATATCTCCTGCCATATAACAGGCGGGTATTCCGGAGGAGGTTTCAGAGTATGTTTGATTTTTTCTTCTTAGGTTCTTCTCTTATTGGTTGCTTTGTGGGTGTAATAAGCCTCATCTGGCGGGTGTTAGATGATTAAGGATTGAATGTCCTTAATTGTTTCAAAGCCACGCCTTGACATGCCCGGCATGGAGCTTTTGAGGCATTGGTTGCAGAAGTGGAGGGGGCGGTGGTTGTCAGGGGTACTGAACGAGGATTTTGCGGGTGGCGCGGGGTGTGGTTACAATGTATACGCCTTTGCCGGGGAGTGTGAATGTCATGGTTGCGTCGGTGGCGCGCCGGGTGGCGACAGTGGTTCCCGAAGCGGTGTGTATGCCTATACGCTCGCCGGGCTGAAGACCTGATATAATGAGCGTGCTGTTTTCAACATCCATGCGCAGTCGGGCTGACTCAGTGCCGTGTATGGACGACGCGGGGTCGGCGACAGTCACTATGCAACTCACACTTACTCCGGAGCCGTCGGCGGCGGTGCCTGTTATGATTGCAAGGAGGCTGTTGGCACATCATGATGTATTGACGTATGAACGTACTGACGTATTGATGTAATGATGAACGAATGTCGTGACGTACTGACGTATTGATATATGAATGCACTAAGGTATGGAACACCTGAATGTTTGAACTAATGATTGAATGATTAGGTGAATGAGTGATTGAATGACCAATCATCTAAATGATTTGATGACTGAATGATTAATCATTCAGTTGATTGACGGATTGGCGACCTATTCAGCGGAGAAAGATATTGGCTGTAAAAAAAATTCGCCGTATTACACATTTATGTGAAATATTAGCCGTATCTTTGCGTTGTAATAATAAAAGCACCCCTACGAATATGAGCGAAGTTGAACTGGTGCTCCGACCAAATCCTTATTCTCGGCAATGGAGGCGTAAAGAACTCGCGCACATATGAAGAAGACGATTCCTTGCGCGGTTATGTCCTCACTCTCCAAAAATTCAAGGAACTTCTCAAAGAGGGGCAACGTGACGGAACAGTGACAATAACCGCAAAACCATAGACACCGACAAAACTTTTGAGCTATGAAGGATATTAGAAACCGATATCGCGAAATGGTGGCACAAGTGCCGCAGCCGATAAAAGATGAAATCGACCTGTCCTTTGCCATTTCCAACAGGATAGACACGCTGATGAAAGAACGCGGTCTCTCAAAGAAACAATTTGCCGATGCCCTTGGCAAACGTCCCGGTGAAGTTACCCGCTGGCTCAGCGGTCAGCACAACTTCACTATCGCCACCCTTGCGATGCTATCCTCCTTTTTCGGCAAATCAATAATCACCGTGTAACTATTATGGCAAATGAATCGCTGTCAGCGGCCAAAGCTGCCAAAAACGATGAGTTCTACACCCAATACTATGACATCGAGCGCGAGATAAGTGCTTACCTTGAGTACAACCCCGATGTATTCAGAGGCAAGACGGTTTTGCTCCCGTGCGACGATCCCGAATGGAGCAACTTTACGCTATATTTCGCGCAACATTTTCAGACTCTCGGACTGAAAAAGCTCATTTCTACATCTTATGCGCCCGAAAGCAAGAAATACAAGGCACCTTACCAACCCTCGCTGTTTGAACAGGACGCTCCACAGTTCGACCCGGCAAAGACTTCCATACGCGGTAAAATCTTTGTCCTCGACCACGACATTGACGGTGACGGACGCATAGACTTCCACGACCTTGAATGGAGATACCTTAATGGTGACGGAGACTTCCGCAGCCCGGAAGTTACAGCCCTGCGCGATGAAGCCGATATCATAGTCACCAATCCGCCGTTCTCCCTCTTCCGTGAGTTCCTCGCATGGATAGTTAAAGCCGATAAGCAATTTGTGATTATCGGAAATATGAATGCGTTGACATATAGGGAAGTATTCCCCCTTATCAAAGACAATAAAATTTGGTTGGGCAATGGATTTCATAATGGTAACGCATATTTTCGTCCTATCGGCGAAAGGGAGTACGCGAGTGGCGTAAAGGATGAAACCACCGGGTTAGTAAAATTCAGAAACTGCTGTTGGTTTACTAATATTGACCACGGTCGCCGCCATCAGCCGTTGTCCTTGATGACAATGGAGGAAAATATCATGTATTCCAAGCACAAAGAGATACGCGGCAAAGGTTATGCACATTACGATAACTACGATGCTATCGAAGTGCCGTACACGGATGCAATTCCATCTGACTATGACGGCGCAATGGGCGTACCCATCACTTTCCTTGATAAATATTGCCCGGAGCAATTTTCAATCTTAGGGATAAC
>ERZ777305.1385-NODE-1385-length-29214-cov-5.676738_pt1 | contig 29214 bp, 28 predicted proteins | sample MGYA00374965_ERZ777305 | MGnify/ENA primary metagenome ERZ777305 (study PRJEB29328, sample SAMD00013331) | mouse gut metagenome | study: EMG produced TPA metagenomics assembly of the Metagenome analysis of fecal microbiota from mouse which was promoted... | reverse complement strand
TACCGACATATAAGAACTTCTAAAGAGATAATCTAAATTCACCATAAATTTTCTGTTAAAACCTTCCAAAATGAACGAACTGGAAGAGGCTATGGATACCGTTACCAAACGGCTGGAGGAGGCGGAGCAGCGGGAAGAGCGCATGTTACAGAGCGTGATGCCGGACACGGCTTTTTATAAGGAGTCCGTTCCTGATAGCGGTACGGCATCCGATGCGGTTTCCGCGGCGGAAGAGGAGCGGGAAATACCGGGCCAGAGCGAGGCGAACAGTTTTATCGTAAAAAATGCGTTGGAATATATCCGCGAGAACTCGCAGGAAAAACTGCGTCTTGTCGATGTGGCGGAACAGGTCTACGTCAGCCAGTGGCATTTATCCAAACTGCTGAATAAACATACGGGCAAGACGTTTTCGGATATTCTGAACAGCGCCCGTATGGAAAAGGCAAGAGAGCTGTTGAAAGACCCCTCTCTGCGTATTTACGACGTGGCGGAAATGGTAGGATTCCAGGATTTGGCCCATTTTTCCAGAGTCTTTAAGAAGATGGAAGGAATGTCGGCGAACGAATACCGCAATACACAGACCTGATTAATTATGATTTTGCATCGTTTTTATCTTGATACTTTCCAAAGAACATAGTAGAATAATAAAAAATATTCGAAAATTTTCGTTCGCGGCGGCGGACAGAAGGGGAAATCAATGAGAAAGAGCGGTGTATTATTACCGGTTTCCAGCATTCCGTCCAAATACGGAATCGGAACCTTTTCCAAACAGGCATATGAGTTTATCGACATGCTGGCACAGGCGGGTCAGCGTTACTGGCAGATACTGCCGCTTGGCCCGACCGGCTACGGCGATTCGCCGTATCAGTCATTTTCTACTTTTGCGGGAAATCCTTATTATATTGATTTGGAAACGCTGGTTGAAGAGGGACTCCTGACAAAAGAGGACTGTGACCGGTATGATTTCGGCGACAATATAGAGTATATCGATTATGAGAAAATCTATTTGTCCCGTTTTCGGGTGCTGCGTACCGCTTTTGAGAACAGCCATATCGAACAGGATGAAAAATTCCGGGAATTTGTTCATGAAAACGGTTATTGGCTGGATGATTACGCCCTTTATATGGCGGTGAAAAATTCTTTTGACGGCGTGAGCTTCATCGAGTGGGACGAGGATATCAAGCTTCGTAAAGAAGATGCCTTAAAGTCTTATCGAAATAAATATAAAGAAGAAATTGTTTTTTATCAGTTTCAGCAGTTCTTATTCGCGAAACAGTGGTCAGCATTGAAGGCGTATGCCAACGAAAAGGAAATTCAGATTATCGGAGATATCCCGATTTACGTTGCATTTGACAGCGCGGACACATGGGCGAATCCGACGCTTTTTCAGTTGGATGAGAACCTGACGCCGTTAGCGGTTGCCGGCTGCCCGCCGGATTCTTTTTCGGCAACGGGACAGCTTTGGGGAAATCCGCTGTACCGGTGGGATTATCACAAAGAAACGGATTATGAATGGTGGATGAAACGAATCGCGTACTGCTTTACGCTGTACGATGTGGTCAGAATCGACCATTTCAGAGGATTCGACGAATATTATTCCATCCCGTACGGCGATTTGACGGCGGAGTTCGGTCATTGGGAAAAAGGGCCGGGGTATGATATTTTTCAGACGATGAAGGAGAAGCTTGGGAAAAAGGCGGTTATCGCGGAGGATTTGGGATTTTTGACCGATTCGGTCCTGAAACTTGTAAAAAAGAGCGGCTATCCGGGGATGAAAATTTTGCAGTTCGCTTTTGATTCCAGAGAAGAAAGCGATTATCTGCCGCATAATTATACGGCAAACAGCGTCGTATACACGGGAACGCACGATAACGATACGGTGCTCGGCTGGATTGAGTCGCTGAACCGGCATGACAGGGCTTTTGCCAAACGGTATCTGAATATCCGTTCCAATCGTGAAATTCAGTGGGAGTTCATTCGGGCGGCGATGTCCAGCGTTTCGGACACCTGTATCATTCCGATGCAGGATTATCTCGGACTTGGTGCGGAAGCGAGAATCAATGTGCCCTCTACGCTCGGGACAAACTGGAAGTGGCGGATGCTGCCCGGTGCATTTGACGAAGAGCTGGCGCAGCGCATCAGACAGATGACGAAGTTATATGGAAGAATTTCCTGATAAATGAGACGGAACCTGTTTGCATATTTATTGCAAAACAGGTTCTGTTTGTTGTTAATCGGGTTCAACGCCGATAAGATTTCTCCAAACCGATATCAATATAGGATTGCTCAAGCTCCGGACCAAAGGCCGGAAAGGCTTCCAGCTTCGGAAAGAACGCGTTCCAATTCAGTTAATATCGGTAATAAATTTGTTATGTATTCTTTAATGCCGCCCTTTGTCTCATATTCTTTGCCGGTATTACAGGGCGGTGACGTAATGATTCATTTAATGGAATGAATTGTTTTTTAATAAGCTTATGACTTCACGATTTCATAAAAATGCGACAGTGTTTCCCGTTCATCATATAAGTCCTGATAAAGCCGGGTATCAGTAACGTGAAAACCGGCTTTTTCCAATGTTTTACAGGATGCGATATTGTCCGTTCTGGCCGTGGCCATGAACAGACTGACCCGGCCGGATGTCAGAAAGTATTCTACAAGCGCGCGCAGGGCTTCGGCGGCATATCCTCTGCCCCGGAACTTTGCGCCGATGAAATAGGTAACGCCGATTTTCTGAAAATCTTCATAAAAAGAAGTGCCAACGGAACCAACGACCGTCCGGCTGTCCTTTTCTTCTATGACATAAGCCAGATATTCTCTGTCCGGATTATTTTCCGAATCTAACTGTATTGCTTCTTTGATAAAATCACCCATCCATTTGCCGCATTCGCTGCAGTCTCCGAAAATTTCCGTGAGGCTTCCGTCGGACGCCATTTCGATAAAAGGTTTTTCATCGGATAATTGAATGCTGCGAACGAGCAGGCGTTGTGTTTCCAGATTCATGTTCAAAATATCTCCAGTAATTTTTATATTTTTTTCCGGCTCAGGTTGGAATTGTGGTAAGCCGGGTCGGTTGTCACATCTTTTAAAAACCAGTCAACGGGGCAGAAGGCTGCAGCCATTTCTTCATTGGGAAATTCCACTTCCGCAATAACGAGATTTTCAAATGGCGCGTCAAAAATATCCAGTTCTATGGTTAGACTGATTTGGTCAATCGAAAATTGAAAATCTGACGTAAATGTCGGATGCTCAATCGGTATGAGATACCGTTTTTTTGCGATAATATTTCCGTCAGCCTTTTCGCGTAGATGATAATAGGAATCCTTGTTTAATGGAAGGTTGTATTCTTCCCTCGCCATCAGACCTTTCCCTTTATAGGTGAGATAGTATTCTTCATCCTGTTTCCTGATTCTGACAACCGGGTCGGTATTCAGATAAGCCTGTTCAATATGATGAAAGGAATATTGACTCAGTTGTTCGGGCAAAGATTTGACCGTAAATTTACGTTCGATTTCCATAAAAATAACCATACCTTTCCATAGCCTGCGAATTTGTGCCTACACCGTCCATGCTTCCCGATTCTGCGTTTTCCCAGTAGCATAAACCCCCCACATCTGCTATAATCTATTATATACTAACCGCCAAAGAAAAACAAGCGACGCGAAGCGACATTTGTTTTTCAGGCGGTTAGAAACGAGCAAACGTCCGAAGAATTCGGACAAAGAGCGCGAAGCGCGTGTTTGCGAGTGAAGCGAGCCAAAGAAAAACAAGCGACGCAAAGTGTCATTTGTTTTTCAGGCGGTTAGTAACGAGCAAACGTCCGAAGAATTCGGACAGAGAGCGCGAAGCGAAAAAAGGAAAAAGTGAAGCGGAAGGAGCAATGGAAGATGAGCAAGGTATGTGTTTTTTTTGCAGAAGGATATGAGGAAATCGAGGCGTTGACCGTAGTGGACATTCTGCGCAGAGGAAATATAGACGTGGATATGGTATCCGTGACGGGAGCAAAAAGCGTAACGGGTTCTCACAATATTACGGTGGAAATGGACAAATTATTTGAAGAAGTTGATTTTGACAAGACAGATATGATTGTACTGCCGGGCGGCGGTCCGGGAACAAAAGGGCTGGAAGCGACAGAAGCGTTAATGAAACAGGTGGATGCTTTTTATGAAAAAGGAAAATACATTGCGGCTATCTGCGCGGCGCCGAGCATTTTCGGACATCGTGGTATTTTAAATGGAAGAAAGGCATGTTCATATCCGACCTTTGAAAGTCATCTGGAAGGCGCGGATGTAAGCAAAGAGCCGGTGACCGTATCGGACAACGTCATTACAAGCCGCGGCATGGGAACGGCGCTTCCGTTTGCGTTGAAACTTCTGGCCTTATTTGCCGGGGAAGAAGCGGCGCAGCAAATGAAAGAAACGATTGTTTTTCTCCCTTTTCAGAATTGTGTATCCATGTAAAACGAACTTATAAATATGATGTATTGTAAGTAGTCAGGCAGGAGAAATATCTGATATGCAAGCATTATATATTTCATAGTATATTGATATGTTAAATTTTATTGAAGTGCGTGTTATCATTTCTTGCGCATCTAAAGTTTAAGTATTATGACACAAATTGGCTTTTTGAAAGAATATCAAAAATAGAATACAATGTGAAATATTTTGTTGCACAAAATTGCCATCGGAGGCGGACTTGTGAATAATAAAAAAATGGACATAATAAACGATAGAGAATTCACTTCTTTATTTCAAAAATCAAAAGAGCTGATTGATAATGCCAGAAGCAATATGGGACAGATGGCAAATACAATTACAGTCATTACAAGTTTTTTGCTTGGACATTATATTATTGAACAGGAACAGCAGGGACAGGAACGCGCAAAATATGGCTCAAAGATTATTGATTCCTTATCTGCATATCTTACAAAAGAATACGGAAGAGGATTTTCCAGAAGTAATGTTGCAGGAATGAGACAGTTCTACATGACTTATAAGGACAGAGAAGATGAAATTATCCAATCGCAGATTGGACAATTGGGACAGGGAATCGAAATTGTCCAATCGGGAATTGGACAATTGGACATCATGTATTCCAAATTGCCATTTAAACTGAGTTGGACGCACTATCAGGTACTTATGCGCATTGAAGATAAAGAAGAGAGAGATTTTTATGAGAAAGAAGCGATATATTCCGGTTGGAATGTATCTACTTTAAAAAGGCAGTATCATTCCAGCCTTTATGAAAGGCTTGCTTTAAGCAGGAATAAAGATGATGTACTGCGACTGGCAAATGAGGGTGCAATACCGCAAAAGCCGGAGGATATTTTACATACACCATATATTCTGGAGTTTGCTGGATTGGAGGATAAGGCATCTTACCATGAAAGTGATTTGGAATCGGCAGTCATTGATAAAATGCAGAAATTTTTGTTGGAATTGGGGAAAGGTTTTTTGTTTGAACAGCGTCAGAAGCGTTTTACGTTCCATGACAAAAATTTTTATGTTGATTTAATTCTATATAACCGTTTATTGCGGTGCTATGTGCTTATTGATTTTAAGGTAGATGAGCTTACTCATCAGGATTTAGGACAAATGCAGATGTATGTCAATTATTATGACCGTTATGAAAGAATAGAAGGAGAAAATCCAACAATCGGCATTCTGCTTTGCAAAAAAAGTGATGAAGCACTGGTTGACTTGACATTGCCGGAAGATGCCAATATTTATGCAAAAGAGTACGAATTATATCTGCCGGACAAAAAAATATTGCAACGAAAGTTAAAAGAATGGCTTGATGAAGAACATGACAAAAACAGTGAGGTATAGAAATTCTTCTGTTTTTACTTTATTAGGGCTGATTTGGAAACTACTAAAATCAGCCCTAATGCCTATAATTTTTATGAAATTTACCACAGTTCTAATGAATCTTCTGTATCCACCTACATCTGCATATTACCCTCAAGGTAAAGGCGGGCATATTTAAGGGGTTCGTCGATTTCGAGGGTATTTAAGGGAAGTAGTCATTAGTCCTTTCTCTGCTTCCCAACAGTCAATTCTCAAAAGATACTCTGCGGTAGCTGCTATATCTATGCTGTTGTGATGTATGTTGTATTTTTCAAGGGGGTGAGAACTTTTTGGAGATAAGATATAGCAGTTATTAAATGTTATAAAAAGTATCTTATCAGAATTCCAGTTTAAAGAATTATTAGGCGGGTGTAACTTCAGTAATCATATGTAAGTATATGCATTATGCTACAAATTTTAAGTAGTGGATACACTTTTCCGAAAAGGGAGTTGCTTTCACAGAATATGTTTTAAACGAAATCTTTTCCGACTGGAAAAACTTACTAAAATATTTTCTTGCAATCCGTTCATACTAACATCAAGATAAGTGATACAAACACGCTTACACAGAACCGGAAATTCAGCAATGAACTTCTGATAAACATCTGGGATAAGCGGTGCGAAAATCGCTTATCTCAAATATAGATAAAAGATGAAATGTATTTTCGGAGGTGAAAGAAAATGGCAAGTAACAAAACGAATAGAGTTGAAGTTCCGGAAGCTAAGGCAGCTATGGACCGTTTCAAGACAGAGGTTGCTTCTGAGCTTGGTGTAAACCTGAAAGAAGGTTACAACGGTGACCTGACTTCCAAAGAAGCAGGTTCCATCGGTGGTGAGATGGTTCGTAGAATGATTAAGAAACAGGAAGAGCAGATGAAATAACTTCCGTTTCCAAAATCTTAAAACCGGAAAATCAGAAAAAAATGGCCCGTCTGTTTAACAGGCGGGTTGTTTTTTTGCGGAAAAAAGGGTAAAATCAAAGAAGATGACCTGAAGGGTGCGCCCGACGGGAAATCATAATTGCTTCTGACGCTCGAAGATTCGTTCTGAGAGGAAAGGCCGCCAATATTGTTATCGGAATATCTGTGCGCCTTTATCAGGGCGCGCTTTTTATTTTCGCGGGCAGCAGCCAGACACCGTGCCGGCACGAGTATCTGGCGAATGCCGCGAAGGGGCCTGTTGATTAAAATGCCGTTTATGCGGCGGAATGAGAAGATTGAAAATTATGCGCAAAAAGCAGCGCAGAAATGGAGTTAAAGATGAAAAAAAGAATTTTGGCGGTAATGATGTGTATTGTATTTTGCATGGCTGGTCTGGCCGGCTGCGGAAAAGCGGCGGAAGAGACACAGAGGACACAGGAAGACGTTGTCATTCGTATAGGTTCTTTGAAAGGGCCGACATCGATGGGGCTCGTTTACCTGATGAGTCAATCGGAGTCCGGAGAGGCGGAAGGCAGTTATACGTTTACGATGGCTGCCGCTGCGGATGAACTGCTTCCCAAAATCGTTTCCGGGGAGCTGGATATCGCGCTCGTACCTGCCAACGTGGCGAGCGTTTTATATCATAAGACAAAAGGCGGTATTTCCGTTATCGACATCAATACGCTAGGCGTTCTTTATATGGTATCGGGAGATGATTCCGTCGATTGCATGGAGGCGTTAAAGGGTCGGACGGTTTATCTGACAGGGAAAGGGACGACGCCGGATTTTGTGTTCCAGTATCTTTTGGCGGAAAACGGTCTGACGCCGGATGATATGACGTTGGAATATAAGTCGGAGGCGACGGAAGTAGCCGCGATTCTGAAAGATGACCCGTCTGCAATCGGGATTTTGCCGCAGCCGTTCGTGACGGCGGCCTGTATGCAGAATGAAGAACTATCCGTTGTTATGGATTTGACGGCGGAGTGGGCAGACGTGCAGGGGGAAGGCGGAAGCAGTCTTGTGACGGGCGTTACCGTCGTAAGAAAAGAGTTTCTTGCCGAAAATCCGGGAGCGGTCTTAAAATTTATGGAAGCGCATAAAGCGAGTGCGGCATATGCCAATGAAAATGTGGAAGCGGCGGCGGAACTTGTAGCATCCTACGGAATCATCGAGAAAGCACCGGTGGCAACAAAGGCAATTCCGGCGTGTAACATCACCTATATTGACGGCGCGGAAATGAAGGCGGCGCTCTCCGGTTATCTGGAAATTTTATTTGAAAAAGATGCCTCTTCCGTGGGAGGCAGTCTGCCGGCGGATGATTTTTACTATCTTCCCTGACAGAAGAAAGGCATGATTTTATGCGAAGAGGCATGGTGATTCTGTTTTGGCTGTGTGTCTGGCAGTTGGCGGCAGTCATGACGCATAACGATATTCTTTTGGTCGGGCCCGTTCAGGTAGGAGGGGCCCTTCTTCACAGTATGGCAGAGGCGGATTTCCTCCGGACGATTTTTGGCTCGGCGTGCAGAATCGGACTTGGGTTTTTTGCGGCTCTTTTTTGCGGTGTATTGCTCGGAACGTGCAGTTACCGATATGGCTGGCCGGAAGAATTTTTTGCGCCGGTCATAACGGCGCTGAAATCTGTTCCGGTTGCCTCTTTTGTCGTGCTTTTGCTGATATGGGCCGGTTCCGGAAGCCTTTCCTTTTTTATCAGTTTTCTCATTGTCTTTCCCAATGTTTATGTGAATACGATTGCCGGGCTGAAAAGCGCGGACAGGCGGCTTCTGGAAATGGCAAAGGTGTTTGGCGTGAGCGGCTTTAACCGCGTCTGTTTTCTGTACAGACCGGCGCTTATGCCGTATCTGAGAAGCTGCGTAAAGGTTTCACTCGGCATGAGCTGGAAATCGGGCGTGGCGGCGGAGGTTATCGGCCTGCCGGCGGATTCTCTTGGCGAGCGGATATACATGTCCAAAATTTATCTGGACACGGCCGGCCTGTTTGCCTGGACGCTGACGGTCATTCTGCTGAGTTTTTTCTTTGAAAAGGCTGTTCTGTATTGTCTGAAAAAGCTGGAAGACTGGAAACCTTATCCGGCTGTGGAGAGGCGGGCATACAGGAAGGACGCCATATCCGAAGTTCATAAAGACGACCGGCGGGGGCGTTCCGGGGCTGCCGTTCCCGGTATTTTTATCAGAAACGTCAATAAGGCATATGGAAATCGGCAGGTTTTGTCCGATTTCTCACTGACGATGCGCCGGGGCGGGCGGTACTGCCTGATGGCGCCTTCCGGGGAGGGAAAAACGACGCTGCTTGGTTTGCTGAATCGCACCGTTCTTCCCGATGCGGGAATGATAGAGGGCGTGCCGGAACGCATCGGCATGGTGTTTCAGGAAGACCGGTTGTGTGAGACGTATGATGTGGCGGCAAACATTCTGTTAACGTACCGTCCCGGGACGGGGCTTCATTGCAGCGGGCGCGGAAAAAACAGAGGAGCGGGCGCAAGAGAAGAGGCGCTCAGAATCATCAGAACGGAAGCGGAGAAGATACTCCCGCCAGAATGTGTGACCAATTCGGTCAATCAACTGAGCGGCGGCATGAAAAGGAGATGTGCCGTTCTCCGCGCGATGCTTTCCGGTGCGGAGCTGATTATCATGGACGAACCGTTTGCCGGACTCGATGAACAGAACAGAGAACGGACCGCCGCATATATTCTGGAAAACCTGAACGGCCGGACGCTGCTTGTGACGACGCATCGGGCGGAGGATGCGGCGCTGCTTGACGGGGAAATTGTTACCTTGTAGCGGCAGTCAGGTTCTTCGTAACAGTGGAGAAAAAGGAGATTATACTGTGAAAAATAAATTTTTCACAGACGAATTTATTCGTCATGCAAATATTGGTGCCAAGACGCTTTCAGCGTCGGCCCAAATTCGCGCGTTGAGCAAGAATGGAGGATTTCTATGGAAACGAGAGTTGCGTTGCTTGGTATTGTCGTGGAAAATACGGATGAAGTCGAACGCCTGAACAGGATTTTACATGAATATGCTGAATATATTATCGGAAGAATGGGGATTCCTTATAGCAGAAAGCAGATGAATATCATCAGCATCGTGTTGGATGCGCCGGAAGAACGGATAAGCGCTCTGGCGGGAAAGATAGGAATGCTGCGGGGAGTCAGTTCGAAAGTGATTTATGGAAAGAAATGCTAGTATTTTCTGCGGGGTTGTGCTATAATGGCTAAATGATTATGACCAAGTGCGCGTTAGAGGCGGAAGCAATTGAAGGAGGAGACCCATTTATGAGTTTACAGGTGGAGAAATTAGAAAAGAACATGGCGAAGCTTACAATAGAGGTAGGCGCTGACGAACTGGACAAGGCAATCGAGTCCGCATACCAGAAACAGAAAGGAAAAATCAGCATTCCCGGTTTCAGAAAAGGCAAAGTTCCGCGTCAGGTTGTTGAGAAAATGTACGGCAAGGAAGTATTTTATGAAGATGCTGCAAATATTCTGATTCCGGACGCATACGAGAAGGCTCTGGATGAGTGCGAAGAAGATATTGTATCTTCTCCGAAAATCGATGTGACACAGATTGAAGCGGGAAAACCGTTCATCTTTACGGCAGAAGTAGCATTAAAGCCGGAAGTAAAATTAGGAAAATACAAAGGCGTTAAAGTGGAGAAGGCCGATGTAGTCGTGACAGATGAAGAAGTGGACGAGGTTATTGAGAAAGAACGCGAGAATAACGCGAGAAATATTACGGTAGAGGACAGAGCGGTCAAAGACGGTGATATGACGGTGATTGATTTTGAAGGTTTTGTAGACGGTGAAGCGTTTGACGGCGGCAAAGGCGAGAATTATCCGCTGACAATCGGTTCCGGCGCGTTTATTCCCGGTTTTGAAGAGCAGTTAGTCGGCTCGGAAATCGGCAAAGAAGTGGAAGTAAACGTTACGTTCCCGGAAGACTATCATGCGGAAAACCTGAAAGGCAAGGCGGCAGTCTTTAAATGCACCGTGAAAGAGATTAAAGAAAAGGAACTTCCGGAACTGGATGACGAGTTTGCAAGCGAAGTATCCGAATTTGAAACTTTAACGGAATATAAAGAAGATGTTAAGAAAAATCTGGAAGAAAAGAAAATGAAAGAAGCGAAGGAAAATAAAGAACGCGAGGCCGTAGAAGCGGTCGTTGATTTGTCCGAAATGGATATTCCCGAAGCGATGGTTGAAACGCAGCAGCGGCAGATGGTAGACGAGTTTGCACAGCGTATTACGATGCAGGGTCTTTCTATGGAACAGTATTTCCAGTTCACGGGAACGAGTTATCAGCAGATGCTTGAAAACGTGAAACCGCAGGCTGAAAAGCGCATTCAGTCCAGACTTGTTCTGGAGGCGATTGCGGAAGCTGAGAAAATCGAAGTGACCGATGAAGATTTTGAAAAAGAAATAGAGACGATGGCGGAAGTTTACCAGATGGATGCTTCCAAAGTAAAAGAGATGCTCGGCGAAAAAGAAATGAAGAATATCAGACAGGACCTCGCGGTGAAGAAAGCGGCGGAGTTCGTTGTGGAAAATGCAAAAGAAAAATAAAATGTATGAAGTTTTTCTTAAAAGTGAATCGGATGTGTGCAGAACCGGTATAATCGTTATATAATATGCTGAAAAACAGCACGCTATCGCGAATGGAGGTATGATTATGGCATTAGTACCATATGTCATCGAGCAGACTTCGAAAGGGGAACGCTCCTATGATATATATTCAAGACTTTTAAAAGAAAGAATTATTTTCCTCGGAGAAGAAGTAAATGAGACGACGGCGAGTCTGGTTGTTGCGCAGATGTTGTTTTTAGAGTCCGAAGACCCGGAAAAGGATATTCATCTTTATATTAACAGTCCGGGCGGTTCCGTTACGGCAGGCATGGCAATTTATGATACTATGCGTTTTATCAAATGCGATGTATCGACCGTCTGCATCGGTATGGCGGCCAGCATGGGCGCATTTCTGCTTGCGGGAGGAGCCAAAGGAAAACGTATGGCGCTGCCGAATGCGGAAATCATGATTCATCAGCCGCTTGGAGGCGCGCAGGGACAGGCAACGGAAATCGAGATTGCGGCCAAACATATTTTGCAGACGAAAGAAAAGCTGAATAAAATTCTGTCCGAGAATACGGGGCAGGATTATGAAGTCATCGCGGCGGATACGGAGCGTGACAATTGGAAGTCTGCGGAAGAAGCGCTTGCATACGGCCTGATAGACCGCGTGATAACCAATCACGGAGATGCCGCGGAGTAAGAGGGAGTTTCGACTGCCTGTTACCAGAAAGAATAAGAAAGGCATGGTTTTAATAAAATGACAGGAAGAAATTCTGACGATAAAGTAAGATGTTCTTTTTGTAATAAAACGCAGGACCAGGTCCGGAAAATGATAGCCGGGCCGGGAAATGTTTATATTTGTGATGAGTGTGTGGATATCTGTGCGGATATCATCGAGGAAGAATATGAAGAAGAGGTAGAGACGGAAGAGACCGAAATCAATCTTTTAAAGCCGGTCGAAATCCGTAAATTCCTGGATGATTATGTAATCGGTCAGGATGACGCCAAGAAAGTTCTTGCAGTTTCCGTATACAATCATTATAAAAGAGTGACCGCACCGCCGGATGATGACGGTGTGGAATTACAGAAAAGCAATATCATTATGATTGGGCCTACCGGTTCCGGTAAGACTTATCTGGCTCAGACGCTTGCCAAAATCATAAACGTACCCTTTGCGATAGCGGATGCGACGACGCTTACGGAAGCGGGGTATGTAGGCGAAGATGTGGAAAACATTCTGTTGAAGCTGATTCAGGCGGCGGACTATGATGTTGAACGCGCACAGTATGGCATTATTTATATCGATGAAATCGACAAGATAACGAAAAAAAGCGAAAATGTTTCCATTACGAGAGATGTTTCGGGAGAAGGCGTTCAGCAGGCGCTTCTGAAAATTATCGAAGGAACGGTTGCGAGCGTTCCGCCTCAGGGAGGAAGAAAGCATCCGCATCAGGAACTGATTCAGATTGATACTTCCAATATTCTGTTTATCTGCGGCGGTGCATTCGACGGTCTGGAAAAAATCGTAGAAGAGAGACTGGACAGAAACTCCATCGGTTTTAATGCAAAAATAATGGAGAAGAACAGCAAGGATATCGGGGCTGTACTGAAAGAGGCCGCACCGCAGGACTTGATGAAATTCGGTCTGATTCCGGAGTTTATCGGACGTGTGCCGATTACCGTTACGCTGGAAGGTCTTGATAAGGAAGCGCTTATCCGAATCCTGAAGGAACCCAAAAATGCTTTGGTAAAACAATACAAAAAGCTGTTTGAGTTTGACGAGGTGAATCTGAAAGTCGAGGAAGACGCGATTGAAGCAATTGCGAACCTTGCTTTTGAAAGAAAGACCGGTGCGAGAGGGCTTCGTTCCGTCATGGAAGATGTCATGATGGACGTAATGTACGAAATTCCGTCAGATGATAATATTTCAGAATGTATTATTACAAAAGAAGCGGTAGAAGGGAAGGCACAGCCTCTTGTGCATTACCGGAACAGATTATTACAGGCAGAATAAAGCATGGATTTAAGATGCTGTAAAAGAGCATAAAGAAACGTCGCCGTCAGGGCGGCGTTTTGTGTCATCCGGGCAGAGAAAGAAATGGCTGACAGCGCAAACTTGTGGGATGAGAAAAGAGCATGATGACAAAAAGGGACAGAAAAGTGGAACAGGAAGAAACGATTGAAGAAGTGAACAGCAAAGAAAAAGGAATGGAATTGCAGAGCACAGACCCGACAGGAGAAACATTTCAGGTAATGCCGGCGGTGGCTTTACGGGGATTGACCGTTTTTCCCGGTATGCTCATCCATTTTGACTTGAGCAGAGAAAAATCTGCGCTTGCGGTAGAAGCGGCTATGATGGGAAGCCAGCGGCTTTTTGCCGTGACACAGAAAGAACTGCAGGAAGAGGAGCCGGATATCGAGCAGCTTTATCCGGTGGGCACGATTGTGATGGTCAAACAGGTAACGAAATTACAGGGTTCGGCTATCAGAGTCTTAATAGAGGGCATTTCCAGAGCGAAGCTCGTTTCTTTTTTGGATGGAACGGAGTATTTGACCGTACAGGTCATTCCTTTGGAAGCGGAGCGGGAAGCGCTGGATGAAATGGAAAAAGAAGCGATGCTGCGTACCCTGAAAGAAGAGTTTGCCAGATATACGGCATGTTTTCCGAAAATCGGAGGAACCATCAGCAAACAGGTCGAGGAAAGCAATGACCTGAATCAGCTGATTGACCAGATTGCTATCAATATTCCGCTTACTTTCCAGCGGAAACAGCAAGTGCTCGGCGCCGTTCTTCTGCAGGAGCGGTTCGAAACGCTGACGGGCATTCTTGTAAATGAAGTGGAGATAACGCAGATAAAGAACCGGATGGCCGTGCAGGTTAAGAAAAAACTTGACCAGAACCAGAAGGAATATGTGCTGCGGGAGCAGCTTCGCTATATCAGAAAAGAGCTCGGAGAGGATAATACTTTTTCCGATGTGGAGCAGTTTGAAAGTGCGCTGGAAAAGTTAAAGGCGGGCAAAGAAGTAAAAGAAAAAATCCGCAAGGAAATTTCCAGATTCAAAAGCCTGTCGGGAAGCAGTTCGGAAAGCGCGGTAGAGCGCGCCTATCTGGAAACCCTGCTGGAACTTCCCTGGGATAAAGAGTCAAGAGACTGTCTTGACCTGAACAGGGCGGAACAGATTTTGGAAGAACAGCATTACGGACTGGAAAAAGTGAAAGAGCGGGTGTTGGAATTTCTGGCTGTCCGCATCATGACGAAGAAAGGCGAAAGTCCGATTATCTGTCTGGTGGGCCCGCCGGGTACGGGAAAAACTTCCATTGCCAAAAGCATTGCGGAAGCGTTACATAAAAAATATGTGCGAATCTGTCTGGGAGGCGTCAGAGACGAAGCGGAAATCAGAGGACACCGCAAGACCTATGTGGGAGCGATGCCTGGAAGGATTGCGACGGGACTGCGTCAGGCGGGCGTGAAAAATCCGCTGATGCTGCTCGATGAAATCGACAAAGTCAGCAGCGATTACAAAGGAGACACCTCTTCCGCGCTGTTGGAAGTATTGGACAGCGAACAGAACAGTCATTTCCGTGACCATTATGTGGAGATTCCGCTCGATTTATCGGAAGTATTGTTCATTGCAACAGCCAATTCCACGGATTCGATTCCGAGGCCGCTGCTCGACCGGATGGAAATCATCGAGGTAAACAGCTATACGGCGAACGAAAAATTTCATATTGCCAAAGAACATCTGGTGCGGAAACAGTTCGATAAGAACGGATTGACCGAAACGGTACTGCAGATTACGGACGGCGCTTTGCGGGAAATGATAGATTCTTATACGAGAGAAGCGGGCGTCCGGGGACTGGAGCGGAGAATCGGAGAGGTATGCCGCAAATCCGCACGGGAAATTCTGCAGAAAAAGAAGAAAAAGATTAAAGTGACTTCCGGAAATCTGACACAGTATCTCGGTAAGCCGAAGTACGACAGCATAAAGGCAAATGAGCAGAATGAGGTCGGCATCGTCAGAGGGCTGGCCTGGACCAGCGTGGGCGGGGAGACCTTGCAGATAGAAGTCAATAAAATGCCGGGAAAGGGCGAGATTGACTTAACTGGTCAGATGGGGGATGTGATGCGGGAATCCGCGCTGATTGCCATGAGTTATGTGCGCTCCGTCAGTCCGGATTACCAGGTCGCGGAAGAGATGTTCAAGGACAATGACTTCCATCTGCATATACCGGAAGGAGCCGTGCCGAAAGACGGCCCGTCGGCGGGCATTACGATGGCGGCGGCAATACTGTCTCTCGTAACGGATACGCCGGTATATGCCAAAGTGGCGATGACCGGGGAAATTACGCTGCGCGGCCGGGTGCTTCCGGTCGGCGGTCTGAAAGAGAAGATTCTGGCTGCGAAGACCGCGGGGATTGAAACGGTGCTCGTGCCGAAAAAGAACAAGAAAGATGTGGAAGAAATTGCGGGAGAAATCCGAAAAGGACTCCATATCCACTATGTGGAAACGATGGAGGATGTTATCCGGCATGCTTTTGTGAAAGATAAAGAGAAATGATGTCTGCGGAAGCGGACAGGGAGAGAAAAAATGGTTATCAAAAGTGTAAATCTGGAAAAAGTCTGCGGCGTTACAAGCAAGCTGCCGGAAAATCATCTCGCGGAATTTGCCTTTGCGGGAAAAAGCAACGTGGGAAAATCTTCGCTGATAAATGGCCTGATGAACCGCAAGGCGCTGGCGCGGACAAGCTCGAAGCCGGGAAAAACGCAGACAATTAATTATTATAATATCAACGAACAGCTGTATTTTGTGGATTTGCCGGGATATGGCTATGCGACCGCCAACGAAAGCGTCAAGGCACAGTGGGGAAAACTGATTGAGGATTATCTGCATCAGTCCAGGAAGATTAAGGCCGTTTTCCTGCTAATCGATATCCGGCATGCGCCTTCGGAGAACGACTGTATCATGTATGACTGGATTGTATCAAGGGGCTATAAACCGGTGCTGATTGCGACCAAACTGGACAAAATCAAGCGAAGCCAGGTCGCGAAACAAACGAAGCTGATACGGGAAACGCTGCGGGCGGACAGCGATACGATTCTGATTCCCTATTCCTCATTGACGAAGCAGGGAAGAGAAGAAATCTATGAGCTGCTGGACGGTATGTTGACGGAAGAAGCCTGAGATTTCCGAAGTAAGCCATCGCAGAAACGGCGTCTGTGTAAATGTTGTTCCTGCGGCCCAAACCGCAGGCTATGGAAAGGCATGGTTATCAGGATGAAAAAAGAATCTGTAACCTATGTAAAATCAATTCTGAATATATTGACCGCACTGGTCATATTACTTTTATGTATTTTTCTGCTGCCAAGATGTATCGGTTTTTTCATGCCATTTATTATCGGCTGGATTATTTCGCTGATTGCGTCGCCGCTTGTCAGATTTTTGGAAGAAAAGCTGAAAATCCGCCGGAAGGCAGTCTCGGCGTTCGTGATTATCGCCGTAATTGCCGCGGTCATTCTGCTTGTATACGGCATAGGCGTCAAACTGGTGCGGGAAACGGTCAGCTTTGTCAATGAACTGCCTGTCATATGGCAGAATATCGAGGCGGAGTTCATACAAATCGGAACCAATCTGGAAGGACTGTTCAAAAGGCTCCCGGCGGATGCGCAGGAACAGCTGATGGACTTCTGGCGAGGAATTGGAAGCTGGTTTTCAGAGTTTATCGGCGGCATCGGAACGCCTACTTTTACGGCGGTCGGGAATTTTGCCAAACGGCTTCCGGATGTTTTCATGGCAGTTATAATGACCTTGTTGTCTTCTTATTTTTTCGTGGCCGATAAAGCCTATCTTGCGGACTTTGTGAAAAAGTATGTGCCGGAATCCGTTTATTACCGCTGCGATTTGATTCAGCGGAGTTTTCGGAATGCCGTAGGCGGATATTTTAAGGCGCAGCTGAAAATAGAAGTCTGGATTTATATCCTTATTTTTATCGGGCTTCTGATACTGAAAATCAACTATGCTTTTCTCATCGCGTTCGGCATTGCCTTCATCGACCTGCTTCCGGTTTTCGGTGCGGGAACCGTTATGATTCCGTGGGCGGTTGTGGAAATCCTGAGCGGCGAGTACAAACTGGCAATCGGTCTGCTGATTATCTGGTGTGTGGGACAGATTGTAAGACAGCTGATACAGCCTAAAATCGTCGGCGATTCCATCGGCATCGACCCGATTCCGACGCTGTTTCTGCTCTATATCGGATATCATATGGCGGGTGTCATGGGCATGATACTGGCTCTGCCCATAGGCATTATTCTGATTAACCTGTATGAAGAGGGCGCGTTCGATACGACGAAAGAAAGCGTGAAAATTCTGGTTGCCGGCTTTAATCGGTTCCGGCGGCTGCATCGGGAAGATACGGAAATCGTGACGGAATACGAAGAGGAAATCAAAGAAGAATATCAGCGGGAGATTCAGGCAGGAGAAGGAATTACAGCAGCAGATAAGGAGGTTGACCATGAGAGTCACGGTATATAATTGCAGGGAATTTGATGAAAAGGAATTGTTTTTGCGCTATGAGAAGGAGCTTGGCATGGAACTTGTCCTCTGTGCGGACGCACCGACGCTGGAAAATATCCATCTGGCGAAGGGCAGCGAGTGCGTGGATATCATTACATCCAAAATTACGAGGGAGCTGATGCAGGCTTTTCGTGAGAACGGCGTGCAATACCTGACGACAAGAACGATAGGATATGACCATATTGACATGGAAGCGGCCAGAGAATTTGGCATCAAAGTGGGGAATGCGCCGTATGGACCGAATGGGGTAGCCGATTATACGGTCATGCTGATTCTGATGTCGATTCGGAAGATGAAGCGGATTCTGGAACGCACCAATATACAGGATTATTCGTTAAAAGGGATTCAGGGAAGGGAACTGAAAGATTTGACCGTAGGGGTCATTGGAACGGGACGAATCGGGAGGACGGTGATTCGGAATCTGTCCGGATTTGGCTGCAAGATTCTGGCCTATGACCTGTATGAGCAGGAAGAAGTGCGACAGTATGCCGATTATGTATCTCTGGAAAGACTTCTGAAAGAGGCGGATGTAGTGACGCTGCACACGCCGCTGACAGATGAGAATTTCCATCTTATCAATGCAAAAAGCATTGCGGAAATGAAAGACGGCGTCGTGATTATCAATACGGCGCGGGGGGCGCTGATTGATTCGGAAGCGCTGATTGGAGCCATTGAATCCGGAAAAATCGGTGCGGCCGGTCTGGATGTTGTAGAAAATGAGTTCGGACTATACTATTATGACCACAAATCGGATATATTAGATAATAGAGAACTGGCAATTTTGAGAGGATTTCCGAATGTAACGGTGTCTCATCACATGGCATTTTATACGGATAATTGTGTGGAGACTGTCGTGCGGGATTCTCTGATTAGCTGTAAACTCTTTCTGGAAGGAAAAGAGAACCCCTGGGAGGTTGGCTGAGTGCGGAAATGGATTAGGCTCTGTTTTGTTCTGTATATACTGTTTTTGATAAAGGTCATCATCTTTAAATATCCGTTTGAACAGTTGGCCGCTATCGTGGAGACATGGCAGCGGGACGTGATTCTGGAAGGGCTTGGGACTGCTAATTTTGTCCCGTTTAAGACGATTAAAATGTACATCAGATATGCCGACAGGCTGAACAGTTTTGAAAATCTGGCAGGAAATATACTGGCTTTTGTGCCGTTTGGCATTCTTTATCCGATGCTCTGGAAGAGAAAAAGCGGGTTTTTTGACGTATTCGTAAATGCTTTCGTGCTGGTGCTCGGAATCGAAGTCTTTCAGCTTTTCAGCGCGTTCGGAGCTTTTGACGTGGATGACATTATCCTGAACTGTTTCGGAGCTGCCGCAGGGTATGTGGTATATGTAAAATGCAGGGGCTTTTTCCCTGCGCTGCACAGGAAATTAAGCATGGAGGATGAGGATTATGGAGCATATTTTGAAGAAAATTAAAACCAATGTCATTGTGTCCGCATTTATCTGCATCGCGCTCGGCGTGATACTTGTCTTTTGGCCCGGACTGTCCGTGAAAGTAGTCTGTATGGCGATAGGCGCCGTGTTAGTGATAAACGGTATCAGCAGGCTGCTAAATTTTATTTTCGGAAGGGACGGCAGTGTGTTTTCGCAGATGAATCTGGTCATGGGAATCATCATCACGGTCATCGGAGGCTGGATATTGCTGCAACCGGGAACGATTATCGCCATGATACCGATTCTGGTAGGAATCATCATTGTCATTCACGGCATCAATAATTTACAGCAGTCGGTGAGCCTCTGCCAGAACCGGTACGATAAATGGTGGATTGCGCTGCTTCTCGGCATCATTACGATAGGATTCGGCGTACTGCTCGTCTTTAATCCGTTTGCGGCGGTGGACACACTGATTCGTTTCATCGGTCTGTTCCTGATTTATGACGGGGCGTCCGATATCTGGATTATGTCCAGAGTTTCCCGGAACGTGAAACAGGCGCGTCAGGAGATGGATGCGCTGACGGTGGACGGAAAAGAGATTGAATAGGGCGGGAACAGCATTCAGCCGGTGAGCAGTTCAGCCGGTGAGCTTTCATTTCATCTTGCATTTTCTTCGCGGGAGGATTATAATATAAGAACAGCAAATGCTGAGCAGGAAAGAATTTGCAGAAAACAGGCGGCAGTACCAAAGTACATATCTGCCTGACAGTAAGGAGGAGATACCCATGGGAATTGGCGGCGTTGGAAGCGCATACGGTATGGGGGGCATATATCCCTCATATGTTTATAATCCGAATACGGTAAGCGCGAATAGCATGGATAAGCTGTCCAGAATCTCGGATGATGTGCTGGATAAAAAAACAGAGTATAATAACTCTGATGTGGAAGAAAACCAGAATCCGCTGAAAAAGGGACAGACGATAGATTTTGAAGGAATCGTTGCGAAACAGATGCAGCAGGGACAGAACCGGGCGGCGCGCATTATGTCGAAAGGGCTTACGCCGGAAGAGGAGAAGACGGCGGAAGTTGTGCAGATGCCGGCAGCTCAGATGGAAACGGCGGATGTAGAAGCGGCGGATATGGATGAGATGACAAATGCAGGAGATGAAGTCGAAAACAATGTACAGTCCATGCAGAATCCTTCCATGCAGATGCAGAGAGCGATTCAGGCATATGAAATGTTCATGACGGCATAAGCTGTGTTATGAAAATGGACGGAGCGGAAGAAAAGCTCCGATGAAAAATTGAGCATACAGTGTAATCCTCATCTGATAAGTCAGGTGAGGATTTTATATTGAGAAAGGCATGGTAATAAAAATGCAGATTGAAGTAAAAGAAGTGAGGCATGACGCCCCGGTGTTTCTCATGTTATGCGGGGAGCTGGACAGTTTTCTTAACGTCGCCATAGGCGGAGAAGAGAAGCGGGAAAAATATAAAAAGTTTAATCATACGGATACAATGGATTTTGTGGCGGTTGCCTATGAGGGCGGAGAACCGGCAGGATGCGGAGCGCTGCGGAAGTATTCTGAAAAAGAGGTGGAAATCAAGCGCGTGTTCGTCCGGGAAAAATACCGGGGAAAGAATGTGGGCGGGATGATTCTGGAAAAGCTGCTCGAGCAGGCGCAGCAGACCGGCTTTGAACGGATGATTCTCGAGACGGGAGCTTTCCTGGGAGCATCGATAAAGCTGTACCGGCGTTACGGCTTTGAGCGGATTGAAAATTATGGCGCGTACAAAGATATGCCGGAATCAATCTGCATGGGCCGGGAAATCGGCGCGGACGCAATTATTTATTGTGTCGGAAAACGGATGGAAGCGGATGAACTGAAAGAGCTGTACGAGTCGGTAGGATGGAAGTCCGGCAAATATGCGGACAGGCTGTTATGCTCTTTTGAAAAAGCCGGAATGGTCATAAGCGCATGGCAGGGGTCTAAACTGGCCGGACTTGTTGAAGTGCTGGATGACGGCGGTGTGACGGCATACGTCCATTACCTTCTTGTCAATCCGTTTTATCAGGGAAAAGGCATCGGCGCACGGCTGATGGAAGCGGTGAAAGAGCAGTATCGGGATTATTTGTACATTGTATTAAGCTGTGAGCAGAAGGGCGTCATACCCTTCTATGAAGGACTCGGTTTTTCCGTGATAGAAGGCTCGACGCCGATGCAGATAAACCGCTTATAAAAGGTCCGGGGAAAGCAGTCTGTCTGAATAAATTTCCATTTTTTGCCCATATTAAAAAAGAAAGCCGGGCGGAAGCAGGTTCTGCGGCTTATTTGTAAGAATGGGGACTGAATATGGGAAAATATGACGACTTGGCCAAAAAAATTATAGAACGCGTCGGCGGCCGGGGAAATATCGCCGGGCTGACGCACTGTGCAACCAAACTGCGTTTTTTGCTGAATGACGAGGCAAAAGCGGATACGAGGGGATTAAAGACGATGCCCGGCGTGATTACGGTCGTGCAGAGCAGCGGACAGTACCAGCTTGTTATCGGAAATCATGCGCCGGATGTCTGCGAGACAGTTTCACGGCTGGCGGGTATTGTCGATTTCAAAGAGGAACGCGGACGGGAAAGAAGCGTGTTCGGCCGGTTCCCGAAATTTTTTGCCGGCATCTTTACGCCGCTTGTCAGCGTATTCTGTGCAATGGGCGTTCTGAAAGGAATACAGGGATTCTTGCTGCATGTGGGTCTTTATGGTGAAACGGACGCTTTCTATCAGTTCGTGCAGCTTCTTTCCGACAGCCTGTTTTACTATCTTCCGATTTTTATCGGGGCTACGGCCGCCAGAAAATTTCAGATAAATCAGTTTACAGGCATGATTATCGGAGCATGTTTCGTATATCCGTTCCGTTTTGGCGTTGTGGAACGGCCCTATACGGTTCTTCCGGTCATTTTCGCTGTCTGGGCCGCTTCTTATATGGAGCGTTTCCTGAAAAAAATATTGCCGGACCTCCTGAAACTGTTTCTTGTGCCGCTTATCACGCTTTTGCTTACTACAATATTGACCAGAATAGTCATTGAAACGGTTTATACGGGACTGACCGCAATCGTGATGATGGCGATAGACCAGACCTACGCCGTAAGCCCGTTCCTTTCGTCGTTTCTTGCCGGCGCGTTTTGGCCCTTCTTCGTTTTGCTCGGCCTTCATGGAGAACTTGTCCCGATGATACCGGAGTCCCTTCCGGATGCCATGACAGGTGTTTTTCTTCCGACGGTTGGTTTTATCGCGTCCTGCGCACAAGCCGGCGCCGTGTTTGCGGTTTTGCTCAAGACGAGGGACAGACGTTTGCAGGCTATTTCGATACCGTCTGTTATTGCCGGATTGTTCGGCATGGCGGAGCCTGGTATTTACGGTGTTGCGCTGCCTGAAAAGAAGCCGTTTATCATAAGCTGCATCGGTTCGGCGGCCGGAGGGCTTGTTTTTATCTGGCTGAGGGATTACGGGGCGCAGAGCGGACTGTCGGCGCCGCTTGCTGCAGCCGGGGCTGCTTTTGTTCTCACATGGATAATTACACTTGCTATTTGTAAGTATCCGAAAGAAGAAAAGGTAGAATTTCCATCTGTTTCGCCGTCTCTGGATGGTAAAAAGGTCATTCACAGTCCGTTGAACGGAAAACTCGTTCCGCTGATTGAGGTCGGAGATGAGGTTTTTTCCAGCGGGGTTCTCGGAGACGGAATCGCGATAGAGCCTTATGACGGTGTGGTCTATGCGCCGGCCGACTGCAAGGTTACAACCTTTTTCCCGACCGGACATGCAATCGGACTGACGACCTCGGAAGGGGTGGAACTGCTTATTCATATCGGCGTCGATACGGTGCAGCTGAACGGAAAATACTTCAAACCGCTTGTAAAGCAGGGAGAGAGCCTTCTGGAAGGACAGCCCATGTTACAATTTGACAGCAGGAAAATCGAGCAGGCGGGATATGATATGACAACATCTGTTATCATTACGAATACACCGGACTGGAAGAGAGTGGATTCCACAAAGGCGACAGAAACCACGGTGGGAGATGCGCTTCTTGTATTAGTATAGCGTGAAAAAGTCTGCAAAGCAGACTTTTTCACGCGGGAGAATGCCCAAAAAACGGGCATTCTCCGTACCGATTTGAGATGAAATATTGTGCCGGGGCTGTCAGCGTCTTACTCCGCCGCCATTGCTTTCACTCTGACCATGGCGTTTTTAACCGGCGGCAATGATAAAATAACAATAGTTATAAATGCCTCTACGAGAAGATAGGCGTAGTTGTAGGCGAAGGGATACAGGAAGGAGATGGATTTGGGGAAAGACTCCGGCATGTATTCCATCCAGTACAGATATCCGCCGATAGTATGGAAAAATCCTCTGGCGAGAATGGCGAGAAGATATCCTTTTATCAGGCCGTTTTTGCTCCGGAAGAAGAAACCGGACAAGCCCAGTGAGGCAAAAGCGAGAATATAGTCCATACAGACCTGCATCAGAGAGAGAATGAAATCTCCGCCGCCCTGTAAAAACTGCAGAATCCCATAGGCGAAGCCCGCGGTCAGTCCGACTTTCGGGCCGTACCAGTAGCCAATCAGGGTGATAAACAGCATGGAGCAGAGCGTAACGGAGCCGCCCCAGGGCATATCGATGATTTTCACATAGGAAGTAATGAAGCCAAGAGCCAGAGCAGCAGCGGAAAAAACGAGCTGTCTGGCGGAAAAGACTTTACCTGTCCGGGCTTCGTTGCTTTCTTTTTTCCTGAAAAATGCGGTCAGTAAGACCAGTGCGGCGAGGATGACAAGAAATGCTGCAACGCCTGCGGTTGTCAGAGAATAATAACCATCCTCCTGATTCAAAAATAATGACATAAAAAAACCTCCTTCGTATGCGCGAGGAGGGACAACATCGTATTCACGGCAGCTATATAATAAATAATTACATATCAGCAACATAATAATAACATGCGCTATGAAACGATAACAGCGTTTCCGTGAAAACTGTGCCTCCTTCCGCCGGTATTATCCGGTTCAAGTAGTGAGGGTTAGGAATCCTTTCGGTCATGCGGCCGTATGAAAGTGATTCCAGTCTCAGCGATGTGCTCCCCTGGCGAGTTATGATTATATTTTTATATATTAATCATGGCGGGATGCGTTGTCAAGCCTTTTTGTGAAAAAGATGTTTTACGGTAATTTGCCAAAGAATGACCCGCCGGCGGATGTTTTGTCATCAAAGCCGGATGCCGGAGCGTTATCCTGACTTGACAGGAAATTTGCCATAGCGGATAATGGTTATAAAAAGGCAATAAGAAATAGTCGGAGGAGATTGTCCTGTTTTCGTGGAAACGGACAGGAAAGGGGAGGTAAATGGTATATCGAATACAAGACGGGAAGACGGCGGAAGCGCTTTTTGCCGGATGGGAGGAAAGCCTTATCTGGTCCTGTCTGCGGGGAACGATGGGATATCTTTATGCAGACGCTCAGGAGGAGCCGCATTCCGCAATGGCGATTCTCGGTGATTTTGTCTTTTTTGCAGGAAAACCAAACCGGGAACTGGCTGTTTACAAACCGGACTGGTGCACGCGGGATTTTATCATAGCGGTTCCACAAGGACAGGGATGGGCGGATGTGATAGAAGACTGTTGGAAAGAAAAAGCGAAGAAAGTCGTACGTTATGCTATGAAAAAAGAAGAGGATGTCTTTGACAGGGACAGACTGCGGAGCATTGTCGCGGGGCTTTTGCCGGAATACACGATAAGCCTGTTGGATGAAGGGCTTTATGATTACTGCCGGAAGACGGACTGGTGCGGAGATTTCGTATCGCAGTTTGCAGACTGGAAAACATACCGGGAACTGGGACTTGGCGTTATGGTTCTGAAGGACAAAATTCCCGTTGCGGGCGCTTCTTCCTATTCCGCATACAGGGGAACTGACAGAAGAGATGAAGCAGGAAAAAACGGCGGAATCGAAATCGAAATTGACACGAGGGAGGATTACCGCAGGCAGGGGCTGGCTTCCGTATGCGGCGCAAGGCTGATTCTGGAATGTCTTGACAGAGGGCTTTACCCCAGTTGGGACGCACAAAACCGGTGGTCGGTATCGCTCGCGGAGAAATTGGGTTATCACTTTTCCCACGAGTATACGGCGTATGAGATACAGGGGTATTGACAGATGTTACACCTGTCCGTTCAGGACAGAAATGGAAAAGGATAACAAACCGGCTGTATGGGAGAAGGATGTGCCTGTATCTGCCGGAAGAAAAAGGGGGAAAAACTGGATGAGCAGTCTGAGTCGGCGTTATTTGTGTATTACTTTTGCAATTATGCTTATTTGTTGGGGAATCTGCTTTCTGTGCGGCAGAAGCAATCTCTTGTTGAATGAAAATTATTGGCTGTATCTGCCATACTTGTTGGGTGGTCTGTCTCCGACCATCGCTTCATTTATTGTGCTGAAAAGGAGCGGCCGGGTGAAAACGCTGAAAGAATGGATTCGGAATATTTTTGATTTCAGGCATTCGCTTTGGTCTTATGCAATCGTCTTTTTGATGGCAGTTTTGTATATGCTGCCCCAATGTCTGATTTCCGGTTATGAGAAAGGTGCTCCGCTTCCGGCAATCCTTTTTATCATTCCGATGATGGTCATTGGAGGCGGACTGGAAGAAGCGGGCTGGCGGTACTTGCTGCAGCCGGAGCTGGAAGAAAAATATTCTTTTACAATAGCAACTGTTATAATCGGGCTGATATGGTGGCTCTGGCATATGCCGCTGTTTTACATACCCGGCGTAGCACAATACGGGATGAATTATCTGGCGTTTGGCATCAGCGTTATGGGAATGAGTTTTGCATTGGCCTGCATCAGAAAATCTACCGGCAGCGTTTGGCTGTGCGTGTTGTTTCATGCGATTGCCAATTCCTTATCCGGCGTTTATCTTATTCATGAAAATATCATGGGGAATACAATATCGAGTGTTATATTAATTGCGGCGGTATATTTGCTGTTATTTATGAAAAAGAGAATAAAATAGCTTTTGATATTTGGCCGGAGCCTTGACTATTGCGGGAATGTTGTTATAATAGTATATAGTTTTAAAAACTACATGAGAAAGTATGGGAAAATAGTTATGGCTTTTCAGATTATTTCAGACGGTTCCTGTGACCTCGGGACGGAACGCGCCGCGAAAGAAGGCGTCAGAGTAGTGCCTTTTTATGTATCGTTTGATGACAAAACCTATCAGAAAGAGATAGAGGAAGTATCGGTTCGGGAATTTTACCAGCGGATGGTGGATAATGCGGACTGTTTTCCGAAGTCATCCATGCCTTCAGTACAGGATTATCTGGATGTATTTGAGGAATATGCGGCGGAGGGGAAGAACATTCTGTGTCTCTGTATCACGACCAAATTCAGCGGTTCTTATAATTCGGCAATGAACGCGAAGGAAATGCTTCTTGAAAAATATCCGGAAGTAAAGATTGAAGTGCTGGATACCACGGTAGATACCGTTTTGCAGGGATTGCTCGTACTGGAAGTCTGCAGGATGCAGCAGGCGGGCTGGAGCTTTGAAGACACGGTGAAGCGCACGAAGGAGATATTGCCGACAGGCCGCATCATTTTTACGGTGGGAAGCTTTGATTATCTTGTGCATGGCGGGCGTATCGGCAAGGTGATGGGGGCGGCGGTGAAGAGTCTTTCGATTAAACCGCTGATTATTCTGAAAGAGGGAGAAATCTTTCCTGCCGGTGTTTTCCGAAATCGGGAAAAGGGCAAGAAAACGCTTGTTTCACTTTGCAGAAAGCATTTTGAGAAAATCGGAGAAGCGCCGGATGAGTATGCTTTCAATATAGGTTATGGCTACGATTATGAGGAAGCCGTTTCATTCCGGGAAATGCTCCTTGCGGATTTGAAGCAGTACAGCGGGATTCAGGATATGGAACTGTTCCAGATTGGTGCGACAATCGGTGTGCATACCGGACCGTATCCAATCGGGATGACATTTATCAGAAAGGCATTTTAGGGCATCCGGAAAACGGAAGATGCCGGGAAATTTCATAAGTATTTACAGACGGTGTACCTTTCTTTCCAAGTGAAAGAAGGGAGCCGTTTTTTCATCTTACAGGATTCGGAGAGTGGCCATTCCGTAAAGCGCCTCCGCATCCTTACAGGGAATTGCCGAAATGATAACAGAAGTTTTTTATACAAATCAAAGAAGAGGAGTGAGAGGGATATGGGATTGGAAAAAAAGATTTTGCTGTTTGACCTGGACGGAACGCTTACGGACCCGAAAACCGGTATAACAGGCTGTGTGCAGTATGCGCTGCATAAACTGGGGATTGAGGAACCGGATAAGGATAAACTGGAGCCTTTTATCGGACCGCCGCTTGCGGACAGTTTTCAGGAGTTTTACGGTTTTGACGCGGAGAAATCGGCGGAGGCAATCGTCTATTATCGGGAAAGATTCAAGAGCGACGGTCTGTTCGAGAATGAAATCTATCCGGGCGTCAGGGAGTTGCTTGCGCATTTAAAACAGGCCGGTAAAACATTGGCGATTGCATCCAGTAAACCAACCGTTTTTGTGACAAAAATTCTGCAGCATTTTGATATAGAGCAATATTTCGATGTGATTGTGGGAAGTGAGCTTGACGGAACCAGGGCAAGAAAAGAGGAAGTTGTAGAAGAGGCTCTCCGACAGCTGCATCAGATTTCGGGATGCGTTCAGGAGGAAAATTTGTTGTCCGATAAAAAGGATAATGACAGAATCGTCATGATAGGTGACAGGAAGTTCGATATTTTAGGCGCAAAATTATTCAACCTGGTCAGTGTAGGCGTTATGTACGGCTATGCGCTGCCCGGTGAACTGGAAGAGGCCGGGGCAGACTTCATCGTGGAATCCGTGGCGGAATTAGAGGAGTTATTGAATGACTGAAAAGGGCATAAAAGCGGAACAAAATGCGATTTTGCGAAGGGTTGTCATGGTCTTTCAACCTTTTCTTGTCTACTATATAGCCAATATTATAACGGCCGTGATTTTGACTGCATTAGTCGATGCTATAATACAGGACAATCACACGGCACAGGCCATTGACGGAACATGGAAAAAGATTTTGGTGGAGCAAAAAGCGACTGTCAATGCTGTCATCGGCGGACTGTCAATGCTGTCAGGAATACTACCGTTATTTTCTACGTTCCGCAGCGAGATAATGACGAATAATAGCGGTTGTAACTTGAAATGGGCGAAGGAAGAGGAGGATTCGAACAGATATAGAACAGCCGCTATTTTAAAGAAAATAATGCTTACAATAACGCTTGCTTTTACAAGTTCAATAGCAATCAATATTTTATTTATTACACTTCGTCTGACCGAAAGTTCCGAAACTTATCATCAGACGGCGGCGCATCAATACAGCGTTATTTTTCCGGCAGGGCTTTTTTTATATGGAATTGTTTCTCCGTTTGCGGAAGAAGTCGTATTCCGGGGAATTATCTATAACAGGCTGAAAAAAATGTTCGGGGACTTTCAGGATAAAAAGCGTTTCCGCATCATCGGGCCGATGGTGATTTCCGCTTTGTTGTTCGGATTCTATCATGGAAATATCGTGCAGATGTTGTATGGATTTCTGATGGGCGTTCTGATTGCCTGTGTTTATGAAAAGGGGGGACGCTTTCTGTATGCCTTTCTTTTTCATGCCGCAGCCAATGCGGCGGTCTATGTTATTACGGGAAATCCGTTTCTGTACGGACATTTTATTACGCCCTGCGTGGGCCTTATGTTTGCGGCAATCTCCGTTCTGATAGTTATTTTCTGGAGACCGGCCGGCAATTAATTCCCAACAATTAATGCTTAATTGCAAAAGTAAATTCCAGTGCAGGAGTAAATTCTACTGCCCTTTCAA
>ERZ777305.1384-NODE-1384-length-29255-cov-6.195274_pt1 | contig 29255 bp, 20 predicted proteins | sample MGYA00374965_ERZ777305 | MGnify/ENA primary metagenome ERZ777305 (study PRJEB29328, sample SAMD00013331) | mouse gut metagenome | study: EMG produced TPA metagenomics assembly of the Metagenome analysis of fecal microbiota from mouse which was promoted... | reverse complement strand
TCGCGCGCGGGTGAGCTTTGTTCGCGCGCCGGGGCGATTCATTCTCTTTCGGCTCATCGCCGAAACAGTTGAATCGCCTTTCAAGGCGTGGCGCGCGGTGCCTTCGGGCACTCCGAAAGGGCCGCCTCTACCCTAACAGGATAGAACTGCCCTGCGCGGGCGGCGGCCGAGTGATCTCGGCGGGACAGAGCGATACTGCGTATCGCTTACTTGTTTGCTGAGCCCCGTTCTTCGGTCGCGCGCCGGGGGCGATTCATTCTTTTTCGGCTCGTCGCCGAAAGAGTTGAATCGCCTCCTTAGGCGTGGCGCGTGAGAGATTTCAACCGTCGCCCGCTGGGATTTCATCTCGATTTTGCTCACCGCAAAACGAGTGAAATCCCTCTTCAGGCGGGCGGGCGACGGGCGAGCTTTGTGCCGGACGGAACCGTACCTTTTCTGAAGAACCGAGCGGCGTTACGCGAGCAGAGACCGCTTGCGGGCTATGCCGAGTTAGCGCGAGGAAGCCTTCGGGCAAAAGGTACCCAAAAGACTTTCAGTTAGCTACGCTACGCCTCACGCTCCGCAGGACTTATCTTTCCGCGGATGGCAGCAGCCTCAACTCTTTGCCCCGTCTCTTCCGCGTCCCACCGAAGCACAAACAGAACCGGGATTCCAACCGCCCAAAGGCTGAAATCCCGGTCTGTGCTTTTTCAAAGAGGCAAAAGGGATATCTCCTTTACTGAACAAAACAAGAAAATATCCCTCCCTCTCATCACGATTACTCTTCGATTATCACGCGGAAGCCGACATTCCGTACCGGTTGCCACGGCAGGAAGTGACGCCGGATCGAAAGGCTGGCGTTCTTCGTCCGGTCGATCCACGAACCACCCCGAACCACCTTTTCCGCATTCGACACGTTGGTCTCATCCGCCTTCACCTTGTACGGATAGGGCCGATAGTCCGACCGCGTCCACTCGGCGACGTTCCCCTGCATGTCGTACAGCCCCCACGCATTCGGTTTGTACGAGCCGCTCTTGCCGAGCAGCATATTGCCGTCGTCCACCGAAGCGTCCTTGGGCAGGAAGTCCCAGTATTTGAACACCGGACTGTTCGGATTCATCGGCTGCGGATCGACACCGCTTACGGCCATCTTCTGGAGCTGTTTGTCCGCCAGATTCTCATAAGCCGAGAAATCGGTGTCCGCTCCCCACCAGTTGTCACCGGCGGCACCGGCACGGGCTGCCCATTCCCACTGTGCCTCCGTAGGCAGGGTGATCTTCAGCCCGGTCGCTTCGCTGAGCTTGCGGCAGTACTCCATAGCCTGTTCCCAGCTGATGCGGATCGCCGGACGCCAGTCTTCGTTGACCAGATAGTTCGGCCCGGTGTGGTCTTTCCAGTGCTGACCGATCAAGCGGTTGTCGTGTTCCGGGAAGATGGCGCGGAACTGTTCGTTGCTGACTTCGATCTCGCCCATCCAGAACGGTTTGTCGATCTTCACTTTCGTCTTCGGCGCAGCAATCCCCTTGTCTGCCCCCATCACGAATGTCCCGGCCGGAATCCGAACGAAGTTCATCGTAATCCCCGGTGCCACTTCGACGCTCTTCTTGTTGTCGTCGCCGACCATCGCCCGGGCTTCGTCCGCCGTAAACGGCCACCCTTTCACCTTGATATCCTTCACCTTAGCATCGGCCGCCTGTGCCGGCATAACCGGTTCGGCTTTCGGCTGCGCCTTGAGGTATTCGGCGTAGTCGCGCACCTCCTGCTGCCAATCCACGGCGGTGCCGTTGGCATACTTGTCGGCGAGCTCTTTCCGCCGCTGGATCTGGTCGTAACCGTGCTGGCCGACTTTCAAATCCCGCACGTCGAAGAATCCGCTGTGGTAGGGGGTGTTGAAGTCGATCCAGTTGTAGAGGGTCTTCCACTCCTTGTCGGTGAGTTTCACGCCGTGGTGTCCGTTTTCGAGCATCTGCACCAGCTCGCTGTTGGATGCGTTGAATTCGTAGGGCACGAGGACGTACATGTCCGCTTCCGGCCCCTGGCGATAGAAGTAGGGGTGGAAGTCGAGGTAGCTGTCGCTGAACTTATAGAGGTTGTTGAACCGTCCGCCGGTAAAGTTCTTTCCGCCGGCGGCATTTTCGTTGTTGTGGCACGCCACGCACGCGCGGTCGAGAATCGGCTGGATTTCGAGTTCGAAGGTGAACGGCCGCACGCCGCCCTCCGGCACCTCGATTTTGGCCGGTTTCTTGGTCGAAGCGATGGTCCGTTTCGGAATCGGCATCAGGTTCTGGTCTTCGTGGCATCCCACGCAAGAGACGGTTTCGCCCGGCATCCCGACAAACCAGCTGCGCATCCACTGGATGGCACGTCCCAGCGAGTCGAGCGGCTGCAGCGAGATCGGCGTATTGGCCGGAATGGTGAAGATCGCCGAGCCGTCCTCTTCGACAGGCACTTCGCCGAGCAGGCGCTTGATGTCCCATCCGGACTGAATCCCCTGTGCGGAGTGGTTCGACGGGGAGTCCCGATAAGCATATTCATAGGCCAGGATTCTGAGCTTCTTGACCGTCCCGCGCGGTACGCCGGGCAGCCCTTCGCCCTCATAGATATCCTGAATGAAGACGGTAGCCTCTTTGCTGTCGAGGTTGACTTTATCGGGAATGACCGGCGGGGTCACCTTCTTCACCTCCGGAATGGCATTGACATACCCTTCCCCTTCGCCCTCGACGAGCAGGGTGACGTTGTCATAGATGTCGACCAGATAGATCCCCCACAACGCAGTCGGCGAGAGTTTTGCGGTCACGAGGAAGTATTTGTCGCTCAGCGGCTGCGGTTTCATGAACTGCGGCCAGACGCCGTTCACCATCTCGTCCTTGATGATCGGTTCGATCGGACGGGTGCTGAACGGAATCTCCTGCACCATCCCCTTTTCCTCTTTCCGCGACTTGGCGGGGTCGAAGATAATCAGCCGTCCCGACCGTGCGATCCCGTGGTGTCCCGAGATAATGCCGACAAAAGCGCTCGAGCTCCCCGGCAGCGGCTGCATGTCGAACGTGGAGTTCGGGAAGTACGAGCCGCTCCCGTACAGGTTCTTGTTTTCCGTCCCGTCCGGGTTCATGTGCATCACGAAGCGGGAGAAGTAGTGGATCAGGTCGGTGTATTCCCACCGAGTGTACATCACGCGCCCGTTGTTCATCACCGTAGGATTCCAGTTGTTGTCCTGGTCGAAAGTCAGCCGCCGCAAAGAGCCGGTCTTCGGATCGTAGAGCGCGAAGTTCCCCACGGCATCCGCCCCGTCCACACACGGCACCCCGTGGTATCCCAAGGTGGTATTGATAATCATCCGCCCGTCCGGCAGATAAGCCCCGTCGGCAAACTCGACGTCGGGTTCGGGAATCGCCGCGGTCACGTTCCTGAAGCCCGTCCCGTCGGTGTTCACTTCGAAGACGTGCCACCGCCGGGCCGAGTCCACCGAGGTGAAGAGCATCCGGTCGGCATCCCAGTGCAGGTGCACGTCGGTCACCGGCGCATCGGTGGCCGGTTTGTAGATCAACCGTTCTTTGAGCTTATCTCCGCGCAAATCGGAGAGTTCGACGATCGAGGCGTCGAAGCCGCCCCGGGCACCGGAGTACTGGTTCGACCAGTTGTTGGGCTGTGTCCCGAGCGAGGGCGCCATCACGTAGCGCGCATCGGCCCCCAGTTCGTATTTGGTCACGATGATTTTGTCGATATCCAGAAGCGGATTGGCCAGCAGAATCCCGCGTTTCAATCCCAAGGCCTCTTCGGCACGCGTCATCGCAGCCTGATCGGCCTGATAAATGCCGTCGAATCCTCCGGCCGCAAGCGTCTGGAGACGGGCATAATCGTCCGCGTATTTCTTCGCATCGAATCCCGGCATGGTCTTCATATCGGCCAACGCTTTCCCGACGGCGGGAATGTTCAGCCATGCGAGCTGATCCTGCAAGTGCACCACCGCCTCAGCCTGCTTGGCGAGATCCATATAGCCGAGGATGCGTTTGGCCATATCCGGCTCCGCTTCCAAAGCGGCGATGCGGTCATTGAAGTAGGCCGGTTTGTCGAGCCGGCTCACAATCTGCATCACGGCGGCCTGTTCCAGCGCCGTCCCGGGCGAGGTCAACCAGTCTTCGATCGGGGCACCGATAAAGGCACCGAGTTTGGTCTCCACCTCCGGACATGCGGCCACCAATTCCTTGGCCTCTTTCCGTCCGTTGCCGACCATCACTTTGAAGATCGCGCTCCCGCCGACCGATCCGTCGTCGATCCCGAATTCGGCGTCGAACCGGGTGTATTCGCCGTTCAGCGGGAAGGTCATCAAGCTGTTGGTGTGGGCGATCATCCCGTGATCGTAGACCTTTCCGGCAATCTTCAGTTTGCTGCCGTTGAAGTTCTTATCGACAGAGGTCCAGTTGCCGCCGATCCGTTTCACGGAGGTCTTCATGTCGGTCAGCCGCACCACGGTGCCGTCTTTCCGGGTAAACCGGCCGTCGGCCCACACGGCATGGTCGTAGTCATTCCCGTCCGGTGTCGCCCAGGTGACCAGCGAGATTTCGTTCAATCCGGTCAGGTCTACGGAGACTCTCCCCGGAGCCGTCCCGAGCCGGTATTCGGTCGATACGAACGGTAATCCTGCGGGCGATTCGGCTGCGATCTTGGCCTTAGCGGCCAAAGCCCGGTGCAGCCAGTCGTCGGCCTGTCTCTTCTTCCCGATGGCTTTTTTGACCGAAGCGGGAAGCGCAGGATGCGAAGCCAGAACGGTCGCCGCTTCTGCCGTCACAGGTACTGCGACTGCCAGAGCGAACCACAATCCGGCTGTAAAAATCCTTCTTTTAATCATCGTTATGGTTTGGTGTTAGTAGTTTCATCTCTATTGCAGGAAAGGCCGGAGCCGCACAGCGGCCCGACCCGTCCCGTTTCGCAAACGGATATGCGCGGTCTCTCCCCCGCCCTATTCCCGGAACGGGAAGAAAGCCGATACGAGCCGCACGCCGTCTTTCCGTCCGTCGTAGCTCCACACGAGCGGCGTTCCCTGTCCCAGGTCGACTTCGATCAGCTGCGGCGCATCGCGCTCCTCGGCCGGAGCGTGTCCCTGCCAGTTGGCGATCATGACTTTCCCTCCCGGCATCAGTTGTGCCTGTCCGACAAAGTGGAAAGTCACTCCCGCCGGGGCGTCGATCCTCCGGACGAGTCCGCCGATCGAGCGGTCGACTTCGAGCGCGCAATGGGCATCGCCCAATCCCGCCAGCAGGTTCCCGTTGGGCAGCTCCTGCAGGGAGAAAGGATTTCCGCCCAGATTGAGTTCCGCCACCAAAGTCGAGTCGTCTTTGATTTCCAAGACTTTCCCGTTGGTGATAATCGGCACGAGGTAGTTTCCGTTCCGCGCCTTGATCATGCGCCGGAACTGGGAGTGCGCATCGCCGATCCCCAAGTCGTACCGCACTTCGCGCCGCACGTTGCGCCCCGTGGAGTCGAGTTCCACGAACCGGGCCGGGGTACCGCAGATTCCGAGCAGGTATCCCCCGTCCGGCAGTCTGGTCGCGGTCTGCAACTCTTCGCCTTCGGCCACATCGGTGTAGTCCCAGACGATCGTCCCCCCTCCATTAACGGAGTCCCGCTTCACCACGCGCGCGCCGTTCTTATAAGAAAGCAGCACGTCGCCCGTCCCGGGAATAATCTCGACGCTGTTGCACTCCGCCCCTTTCGGCAAGCCGTACTTCCATTCGATGACATTCCCCTCGCTGCGGTTCATCACGGCGATGGTGTCCCAGTACGATCCCGCGATCAGGATCTTGTCCTGCACCGGTTTCGGCCCGCAGGCGCTCAGCCCTGCCACCGCACAAATCGCCGCTCCCAGAGCCATCCCCCTCGAATGAACGGATATCTTACGAATAAAACGTTTCATACGAAATGTCTATTACTTAGAGAGGTCTTTATACATTTCGAACCCTTGTTCCGGGGTCAAACCGTCGTGCACGACAGCGCTCACGGCCTGAATCATGGCCGCCGGATTGGCCGACTGGAAGACGTTCCGTCCCATATCGACCCCCATCGCTCCGTCGTTAATCGCCTTATAGCAGAGCTCCAGCGCCTCACGTTCCTCCAGCTTCTTACCCCCGGCGATCACGATCGGCACCTGGCAAGCATTCACCACCTTGGCAAACCCGTCGCAGTAGTAGGTTTTCACGATATTAGCCCCATTCTCCGCACACACCCGCGACGCCAGGCCGAAATATTTGGAGTCCCGCGCCATGTCTTTCCCGACAGCCGTCACCCCCATGGTCGGAATGCCGTACTTGTACCCCGCATCCGCCGTCCGGACGAGGTTTTCCACCGTCTTCGCCTCGAACTTGTCGTTCCCCATGGCGACCATCACGGCCATCGCCGAAGCATTAACGCGCACAGCGTCCACCGGATCCAAAACGCACTCGTTGTTCAAGTCGGTCAGAATCGACGACCCGGCCGAGTAACGCAAACAAATCCCTTTGTTGAACGTCGGCGGCACTACGGCTCTGAGCGACCCGCGGGTACACATCAGCGAGTCGGCGTACTGAATCAGCGGCACGATATTCAGGTCGAGCCGTTCCAGCCCCGAGGTCGGCCCCATAATATAGCCGTGGTCGAAAGCGAGCATCACGGTCCGACCGGTACTCGGCCGGAATATTCTGGAGAGACGGTCTTTCATCCCCCAGTCGAGGTTGTCGGCCCCCTTCACGAAGTAGTTCTGTCCCTGTACCGGAATCCCGATGCCGTAGTCTTTATCCTTGTTCTCAAGGATACCATCCATATCTGCCATTATCTTCTCTGTTTTTTCTGTTTTCGGTTTATAAAATGATTTTCAAGGGGCAGAGGAAAGCTTATTCCCCCACCGCCGCGGCAAAGGCGCCGAACATGCAAGCCCACGACGAAGCCCCGCTATCGGCATGCCCCACCGACTTCTCGCCGTAGTTTCTCGCCCGCCCGAAGTTGGCCTTCATCTGCACAGTGGCCTCGGCGCCTTTCCGAGCGGCTTCGGCTCCTGCCTGCAGCACTGCGACGATATCGTCGGAAGTGCATTCCTGCATCGCTGTGACCGCGGGATACAAGGCGTCCATCATGGTCTTGTCTCCCGGCATGGCCTTGGTGTTCTTCTGAACACCTTCCAACCCGCCACGGAACATGGCCTTGACCTGTGCAGCATCCAGCGCCGACAAACCTGCCGGCACCCCGTCGCTCATCCCGAGCAGCAAGCCGCCCAGCAAAGTGGAGGTCGATCCGCTGGTTTCGAGCATCACGCCGAAGCCCATATCCGCCAGCAGCACCTTGAAATCCTTCCCCGCCGCATCATCGGCACCGGCCACCCGGGCGATCGCGTTCAAGGCCGTGACAATCGCTTCGCCATGGTCTCCGTCGCCGATCACGGCGTCGAGTTCGCTGAATTCGCCCGCACGCGCCGTCACATCGGCCAACGCGCGCCGGATCATCTTCTGAAAATCGGGTATCGTTAACTTCTGACTCATAGTCTATTCTTTACAATATATATGGATTACTTCCCGAACCGTTTCCAGTACGGTGCATCCGCCTTGTAGTTCTTGAGCAGATCGAGGTGATCGGCATCCAGTTTGGCCAGAATCATCTGGAATCCGGCCTGTTCCTGCACGGTGAGCAACTCGCCGGCATATCCGTCCGCCACGGTAATCCCCGCCGCAGCCAGCTTCTTGGCCGCCGCCCGATAGACGATGAACTGTTCCATCAACGTCGTGGAACCCACCCCGTTGATATACAGCAACACGTTATCACCTGCCTTCAAATCGAGTTTCTTCATCAGCTGGCCGACCATAAACTCCGCCGTAGCATCCGCCGAAACCAGAGGTTCATTCCCTCCCTGTCCAGCTTCGCCGTGCTGCCCCATCCCGATCTGCATCATCCCCTCCGGAAGCTCGGTAATGGTCGCCCCGTTCTGCGGATGGGTGCAGGCACGCATCGCCACCGCCAGCGTGGCGATCTGTTTGTTGAACCGTTCGCCGATCTCGATCAGTTCGTCGAGCGATTTCCCCTGCTCTGCCGCAGCGCCGAGGATCTTATACATAGGTATCGCCCCCGCCAAGCCGCGCCGATCTTCATCGGCCGCATCCAAACCGGCCGAAATATCGTCGTGGGTCATAATCGATTTGACTTTGATGCCCATCCGTTCGGCGAGCTGTTTGGCCATATTGCCGCTCATCACGTCCCCGGAGTGGTTGAGGATCAGGAGCAGAATCCCGGCATCGCGTTTGAACATCTGCAAGGCCTGGAACAACCGCTGCGCTCCCGGTGCGGCGAAGATATCGCCCACCACCGAAGCGTCAAGCATCCCTTCGCCCACGAATCCGCTCACGGCCGGTTCGTGTCCCGATCCGCCGAAAGCGACGATGGCCACTTTATCTTCCGCTTTCGGATGGGTGCGTACCACGATATTTTCGGCGCCGAGTTTCACGGTGTCGGCAAAGGCCATGGTGTATCCTTCCAACAACTCGGCGGTAATGTTTTCGGTTGAGTTTATGAATTTATTCATCGTATGGAATATTCGTCTGTTAAAATCTCATTGATTCATTAAGCCTGCCACATGAGTTCGATGGCGATCCCCTCCTCTTCGACAAAGGCGATCCAGTTGTCTCCCCCGCAATCGGTGGGCGGCAGCAGGACTTTTTTCCCGGCCATCTCCGCTTCGGGGTCGGTCACGCGATAAGCCAGATGGGTGGTCGTCCGGATCAGTTCCGGCATCCACGAATCGGCGTCGAACCGGAGCCATTCGATGCGGTTCGAGCTCTGCGCGAAGTCGGTCAGCCAGACTTTCATTCCTTCGTTATAAACTTCGCCGGGTTTCGGCGTCGAGGTCGGTATCCCGACGTGGTCGTATGTTCTCATAACGGTTTTCGATTCAATGGGTTGAGTTCGGGTCTGTTTTTATGCGAACAGCGGCAGCCTCACCGGCTCCGCTCCGCCTCAAAAAAGAGTCGTCCGGAATCGGCAGGTTTCCCGATCCGGACGAACACGTGTGTCGTATTACAATGCCGCTTTCGGCTGGGTAAAGCGCAACCCTGCGTTATCGTGGTAGTTGGCGAATTCCCACACGATCGCCCCCTCCGGACCCGCCATCATGAAGTGCCAGGTTTCCGGCGCCTTCAAGGTCAGCACCTCGCCGAGGTTCTGTTTCACGTAGTTCTTCGAGATAGTGGTCGCTTTCTGAGACTCCGGCACGAGCGCTTCGGCCCCTTCCGTAGCTTCGCCGACTTCCGAGAAGTTGTAGACCCATCCCTTGTCCACCAGCCACGACTCCTGTTTAGCCGGGAAAGCGGTCTTGACGTGTTTGTGTTCCGGAATCATCTGACCCGGCAAGAGGTAGATACTGTGGGCGAAATAGCCGTGGGTCGAGTCGTTGATCCAGAAGATCCCGCCCATCCCGGCGTGTTCGAAATCGCCCAGACCGAAGTCGGTGAACCAGATGTCTTTCTCCATCAACGGGGTGAACGGCACGTCGTAGTGTGCGAACATATCGAGGAAGGCCTCCTTGGCGACATCCTGTTTGAAATTCCCCTCTGCGTCGTAGAAGTCCGCGTTGGTGTACTTTTTCTGGTACGGTGCTTTGTTGTTCATTGCGTTCGTGTTTTCCGCCGCAGCTCCCTTTTGCGCATCGGCCGGGCACGAGGAGCCGCACGATGCGAAGATCAACGAAGCGCCGAAAAGCGCTGTCAGAGAGACTGCAAAGCATTTTACTGTTTTCATGGTATGATTTAAGTACGTTGTGTTTGTTTTCCTTTAGTTCCGTCACTCGACCACGGCCATCCCTTCGATCTCGATCAGCAGTTCGTCCCGGCAGACGTCGGTCAGCACGTACAAGGCATGCACGCCCGGATAAGTTCCTTCGATCAAGGTTCGTGCAGCGTCGAGCAGGTTCTCGGTCTTCAAATATACGCGAAATATTTGGATTTCCGGCGCTGTGTCGACCTTTATTCCGTGTTTGCGTAAATTTTCTTTCGAAATCAGGTAGCGGATATTTTCGAGTGTGGTGAGGGTCTGCTGTTCGATCCCCACGCCCGTGAGCGAGGCTTCGCCCCGGATGGCCGCGGTGCCGGAGATATAGACCTGCACGCCTGCATCCGGACTCACCACGGCTTTGGCGCGTTCGAATTTCGGGGTGGTTTTGTGCCGGAATATCTTGTCCGCCACGCCGATCAGCACGTTCTGCGAGTAGTCGTGCGCGGCCACCTGCAAGGCATTGTCCAGCGCCACGACCGAGCACTTTTTCCCGGTCAAAGCCGCGGCGTCGACTTCGACCATAATCCCGCCGTGCGCCGTCCCGATCCCCGTAGCTGCCGGATAGCCTCGCTTCCACGCCGTCCGGGCGTAGAAATGCGACCGGGCGTCGTTGAAATCCTGATAGTGCTGATTGGCTCCGGGTGCATCCGGCACGTGGGTGATCCGTTCGATGTAGTTCCACTGCCGGACGATGGTGTTGATGTCCATCCCTTCGGTCGCCAACACCCGCCCGAGTTTCGAGAGCACTTCGTTGGACTGCTCCAGAATCGGCGCGTCGAGCGACGAGGGCAGAATCCCTTCCGTGAAAAGCCGCTTCCCCTCCTCGTCTTCGACCACGAAATAGCGCACGCCCTCTTCCGAACAATGCTCCCGCACGCGTTCCGAGTTCTCCCGCGACACGCACTGCGACTCCATCACGAGCCCCGAATCGAGCGACCGCTGGGCCACATAGCTCACCAGGGGCGCCCGCCATCCGAACCGGTCGCACCGCTGGCGGATCAATGCAAACAACCAATCCCGGTGCGTGATATACTGTCGGTTATCGTCCGGATTGCCGAAGAAGACAAGCCGCAACGGAACGATCCCCCGTTCGTCGCACGTCACGGTCAGCTTGTCGAGCATCTCGTCGACCATCTCGCCGAAATCGCGGAACCATACTTTGTCTATATTATAAACGACACTGAATCCCTCAGCCATCATATGCCCGTCACAATGAGTTCACGTATTCCACCAGCGCATCGATCTCCTTCGCGCTCGGCCGTTTGCCGTCCAATCCGTGCCGATAGACTTCGAAGACTTCGCGCATCGTCGCTGCACGGCCGTCGAAGAGGTAGGGCGCCGTGCGCCACACTTCGCGCAGGGTCGGCGTGTCCCACCCCTTTTCGAATTCGACATCCTCGCCGATGCGGTGCATCTGCATGTCGGTAAAGTACTCCCCGCTGTGACAATCTCCGCACCGGTATTTGTCGAAGACTTTCTTCCCCTCCCTGGCCTTGGCCGAGAGCTGGCCGTCCACCAGGTACGGACTGGGCACCGCCTTGAGCGCTTTCAAATACACATCCACTTTCCGGGCCAGATCCTCCGGAATGTTGTGGAACTGAATAAAGGTGAACCCTTTCCGGACAGCGGTCTCCGCGTCGACCCGAATGCCGGAGATCATGCTCGGCGGGGTCACATGGGAATAGAGGAGGCTCTTGCAATTCTTCGGGTTTCCGATTCCGTCGTTCATCAGGTCCCAGTTCATCCCGTCGGTCCGCGCATCCCCCGGATGACATCCGTTGCACGACTGCCAGTTCTGGAAACAGAATGTCGCATCGTTGAAAATCCGTTCGCCGGCCTGCGCATCGGTCTCCTGTCGATCTTTCACCAGCGGTACGGCGGCTGCAATCCGACGATCCGCCACGTCCACCACATTCAGCGTGTCGGAAAAATAGGTCGGTATATACAACTGCGCCCCATCCCCCGAGACGGCCATCTTCCGCGGCCCGTTTCCAGTCAGCGCCACGCGCTCCCGAATCCCGTACAGGAAGCGCAGGTCGTACGACAACTGTTCCGCCGTTCCCCGGTATGCTTTCAGCCGGGCGACCATCGCCGGATAGTCGATCACGCTCAGGTCGTGCGTCCCGGAGTGGGTCACAAAGACCTTGTCCCCCACGCTGCAGATATCCCAGATCCCCGCAGCGCCGTGTTCCGGTTCGTCGAGCACGATCCCGCCGACGAACTCCAGCTTCTCGGCATCCACCACACTCAGCGCGCTGGTGTTCATCCACCCCTGCTGCAGCTGCGAGGTCGGGACGGCAAACCGTCCCATATTATGTGACACAAGCACATACTTCCCGTCCGGACTGAGCGCGATCCCGCGCAGGGCATTGCTCCCGTTGGCGAGCTTGATGTCTTTGATTTTCTTAAAGGAGTTCAGATCGATGACCGACACATCCGCCGCCACATAGTCCACATCGGCCCGCTGGGCCGGCAGGAAATTGGCCACGAACAGGTATTTCCCGTCCCGCGAAACCACGGCGCCTTTCGGTTCCCGCAACACAGATACGCTCGCCACCTGTTTCCCGGCCACCGGATCGATCTTGTCCACGGTATTGGCAAACTGGTTGAGCACATAGAGCCATCCCTCTTTCGAATAGACGGGCGAGGTCGCTCCCGATCCCACCGCCACGCTCCACTCCACCGCTTCCGGCCCCTCTTTCGCCGGATCGATCGCCTCCAGCGTTCCGTATTTATCGAAGGTGGTCACAAAAATCCGCTCTTTTCCCGCAGTTCCCTTCCCCACTGCCACTCCGGTCGGGGTCTGTTCGAACGTCCAGCTCCGAACCGGGCTCTCCCACTGCCCGACCCGGTAAATCCGCACCGATTTGTCGCCTTTATCGGAGGTAACGACGCGCCCGTCGGCGAGGGTGGTGATATCGGTAATAAAAAGGGGTTGACGAGCCTGATCGGCCACAGCCAAAGAAGAGACTGCCGCCGAAACGGCCCGATTTGGCGAGAGGAGACACGGGCCTCCGACGGCCAATGCCAGACTCCCCGCCAGACAACAGACGATTGTCGCGGATTTCATGATCGATTCCAAGTTGGTCGGTTTGGGTATCGGCGGAACGACCGGCGACCGCTCACTCCGCTCGAAATGGTTCGCAATATTACTAAAATTTTTGCTTTTGCGCAACCTCCCGATCCTCTTCCTCCCCGGTTCCAACGCCCGCCGGAGGCCAAAAATACCGAGGGGGGAGCGCTTTAGAAAAGCGTCCCCCCCATTCCTTAAAATCCCCCCCTGCAAAACAGCCGTCAATCGACCTCGTCGAAACTCAGGGCGAATTGGTCGACATACAGCACACTCCCCGGCCCGCCGCAGAAATCGTCTCCATAGCGGCTCGAAGAGGCTACGATCACGATATGGGTCGGCCGCGTCTCGCGGTCATAATATTCCAGCGTGAGATCGAACTGTTTATAGTCCTCCACGACCGTATTGTCTTCCAGCCCCGCATAGGCGATCACTTTCGGATTCGCAGGCCGTTCGGTCGCACCGCCCCAGTCCTCCAGCCGGATATAGATCGTACAATAGTCCATCGACCCCACCGCATCGGGATGCTCTTTCTGGCTATACTTATTGCCCCCGACCGTCACCACCTTCGGCGTATACTTGTACCATCCCGTCATACGCGTCGGCCGCCCGGTGTAAGGCCGCCCCATCACCGCGCTGGAGGCCGGATTGCCCAGATTCGTCGTGTAATTCCCCGTGAAAAGGTTCCCCGCGGCGATCTGAACAAGCGGCACCCCGCCCAGCGTCTCCAGCCGCGCCGCCCGACCCTCGACGGCATTCCCCGCTCCTTCGACCGGTACGCTGTTCGGACTGGCGTATATGACCACCCCATCGTTCCCCGTCGCCCAATAGGAGTTGGCCGCATCGGCATTCGGGAACCAGGATTTCCCTTTCTGAGTCCACGTATTGAAGTTCAGGTTCGGCACCTCTACCGCCGCCTCGGTCGTAAACGCCACGGGATCGCCGTAATTGTCGCCGATCACGCCCCGCACCTCGTAGTTCGTGGCCGGCTGCAGACCGGTCGCCTTGCCCGAGAACGAAGTCCCATCGACCTCTACGCCCGAAACGGCGCTCCACGCGTCGTCGCCCGCCCCCGCCGGCCGCACCTGGAAGCCGCACTCGCCTGCCGAGGTCAGCCCCTGTGCCGAGAAGTAGGCGAACTTGGCCCACGGATTGACCGTCATCTCCGTCACATACTGCATCGACTGTTCGATCGTAACGGTCCATGTCTGTTCGATATCGAAAAAGCGCACGATAAACCGCTGCGGCAGGTTCCAGTCGCGAATCGTCCGCACATCCACATTCTCGACCTCCGTCCCGTCCGGCGCCAGCCAGGCCATCGTCGAATTGGAGGGCCCGAGCCGCAGCTCCTTCACCTCGACATCGTTCAGCGAGACGTTCTCCGGCACATACGCCGTCACGCTATAATCCACCGCGCTGAACTTCGCCTCGCCGATCTGCAGCCCGTCGTCCAGCACGAAGCTCCGCGCAATATTCTGCCGGGCCTGCAGCGTCCACACGTAGTCCTGATAGGTAATCACCGTAAATCCGTACGTCTTATCCGCCGGAATCTCGTACTTCGCCCCCCCCTGCGTCAAGTCCAGGTAGTACGAGTCGAGGGTATCCATCTCCTGTCCCGTCACGTTATCGACCATCCGCGCATCCGGAGTGATGCGGAAATCCCGCAAATAAACCCGCCGCAAATCCACCGTATCCGCCAGCGTCAGTTCGATCGTCCGCGTGGTATTGTCCAGCGTCAACTCCTCGGCCCCGCGAATCTCCATCGCGGTAATGTTCCCCGGCACGGTCTCGAACGGGATGTCGTTCTTGATACACCCGCTCAGCCCCGAGCCGACTCCCGCCAGCAGCAGGAGCATCGGCCAGAATCTCTGATTATGTCTCTTCCGCCCCATAGTCTACAAATAAAAGGTCATCCCCAACGCAATCGAAAAAATATCGATTTTGAAGTTCGCCCCGCTGGAGGTTCTCACCCCGTGATGAATCTGATCCGTAGTCTGCTCCGTGCGTTTGTACTGGAAGCCCATCACCCCGATCGTCGCTTCCACAGCGGCGAAGTCGTTCACAAAAACCGCCAAACCCGGCGAACAAACCAAACCGATCTGGTAAATCTTCGTATAAGTCCCCGTCAAATCATCCTCCACGCCGTTCGTCATCTTCCCCTGTCCGCCGCCCAGCTGGAGTTTCAAGTCGTTGATCAGCGCAAACCGACGGCTGTTTCCCAGGTTGATGTAGTTCCGCAGGAAGATCGTCCCGGTATAGACGTGTTCGATGTTGTACATATCCGACAAACCGAAGCTCAGATCTCCGAACCCCAGGCTGACGTTATCGATCTGGAGCATCGTCCGTTGATAGGTAAACGCCAGCCCGGCCGCCATATTCTTCGAGAACGAGTATCCGACCATCGGCCGCAAGGCAAACGTATATCCCCTGCTGGAGAAATCCTTCAGCAGACCGAGCAGTTGATAGTCGTCGTTATTGTGCTGGGTATAAGAGATATTCCCCCCGAAAAACCACACCCCTTTAGGCATAAACGTCTGTCCGGCGGTAATCCCCCGGTCGAACTTCTGTTTCTTTTTGGACTTCGACGGGGCTTGTGTGGGTTGCACCGTAGCCAGCTCCCGTCCCCCCGAAACCGTATCCGACGCAGCAGCAACCCCCGCCACCCGAATCGCCGTTGTATCTTCCGGCACCGCCGCCCCTCCCGCCGCCGAAGCGGGAATCGCTCCCGCCACAAATCCGGTCGCCAACAGCAGATTGATGATTTTTTTCATGCTATTTCTCTTGTATGCCCGATCGTTATCCGCCGAACGTCTTCTTTTGTATCCCCTGTATTTATTGTACCGCCAACTCTGTCGGATCCCATATCAGTTCAAAGTCGTCGATATAAAGCGTACTCCCCTCTCCCCCGCAGAAATCGTCGCTCAAATAGCTGCACGTCGCCCCCATCACGATATGATCCGGTCGCCGTCCGAGCATATCCTCCGGATAATCGATCCGGAATTCGAACGACACATATCCGTTATTCGCCGCCGCCTCCGGCGTATCGGTCGGCGTCGCTCCGCTCAACAACTCGCCATACCCCACCACCGTCGGATTCGCCGGACGATCCGTCACACCGCTCCCCCACGCCTCCAGGCTGACATAGATCTTACACTTGTCCTCCTGTCCCTGTAGTTCCGGGAATTTCCCGTCGATATCCCGATTGATCGCCTTCGGCAAATATTTGTACCACCCCTTCAACGCCAACGGCCGCGCGGTATACGGTCTCCCATAGTGCACCAACGCCCGCTGCGCTTCGGTATTCATCGGCGCACTGCTAATCGGCCCGAAAGTCCCGCTGTAAATACTCCCCGACGCCAAACTATTCACACCGAACTTGCTGACATAATAAGAGGTAAGCCACAACGCCGTCCCAGTATGCGCCTCGCTCCCCGTCACCGGCAACGTAACATTCTTATCCAACCCCTGTCCAAACATCGTAAACTTCCCGCCCGGATTCCCGGTCGCCCAAAACCGCTCCTGCCCCGGAATATTCGGATCGTACACACCGCTCGCCCCATCGAACGATCCCGTAGAGCCCCCCTCAAAATCCAAGTTCGGCACGGCGACATAAGGTTCCGTCGTAAACGTCTCGATCGTCCCGGCATCGACCCCGTCCCCTACCGGTCGGAACTCATACGTAGTCTCCGGCTCCAACCCGCGCAGCAACCCGACGAAAGTTTTCGTTGCTTCGTTCACCAATGCCTCGTCCACCGTCACCCGCTGCCAAGCCGCGCCGCTCCCCGTGCCGAACTTCTTCCGGTACTCGAACGCAAGCCCGGCCGGCCGCACATTAAGCCACGACGCCGAAACGTAAGCATACTTCGCCCCCAGCCCCGGCACCCCGTTCACCAACGAAGTTCCCAGAGCCGCTCCCGTCGCAAAGTCGCGCGCCACGGCGAGCGTAATCCGCTGCGTCCGCATCTGCCGGTCGGCGTCGTAAATCTCGATATCGATGTCATACCGCCCCGGTTTCCCCGGCAGCTTCGCCCCGTCGACCTCCCGCACGTTCATCAAGGTCGAAAAGTCGATCCACATCTCCTGTTCCCCCACCACGCACGCCCGGTCGTCCGTCCCCGCCCCCCACGCGATCACATCCGCCAACCGCTGCCGCTGCTCTTCATCCTCCGCCGCACTGTTATCCCCCCCGAGCGTAATCATCCCGGGTAATCCGTACTTCAGCAACACCGTCGGATCCTCATGCCGAATCCGGATCCGCTCGAACCCCGCCTCCGCCTCGATCCGCACCTTTCCATTTCCGTCCCGATTGTCTTCGTTGGTCGAGATCGGATCGGAAATACTCCCCCCGTCATCCCGCCGCACCACCGGCAATCCCCGGGTCGGCTCCATCACCGCCAGCGGAAAGCTGTATTCCGCCAAATCCGTCCGCACCGAAAGCCGGAACACATTCCCCCCACTCGACGCACTCCCGTTCTCGTCCATCCGGATCGTAAACCGGTAAAAATCACCTGCCTCGGCATCGGCAATCACCCGCCGATACTCCAACAACCGATCCGGTTCCTGCTCGTTGGCGGCCAAAAACCGCAACAAAAACCGTCCATTCTCCGTCTGCTGCACCCACCCGATATTCTGCCCCGCATCCACCGCCGTCTGGTCGAACTCCAACCGTTGTTCCGCCGGCGAATCCTCTTCCGGCTGCACGTACAGTTTGTAATTCCTGAGCCGTTCGCGAATAGTCCGGTCGAAATCCACCTGCACCTTGACATTATGCAACCGGCAGATCAACACCACCTGCGAGATATGTCCCGACCGCACAACCACCGGCTGATGTCCCCGATACCTCGGTTGTCCGAAGCGATTCCCCGGTTCAACTTCCAGATTGTCTTCGGCATACACCTGATAAGTCCCCTCCGCCAACTTAATCGACACGATCTCGCGATGGTCGTCATAGTGCGCCACCGTATCTCCCCGGTCATCGACCACGTCGATCCGATACGGAATCTCGTTATCGACCTGTCCGCCCTTAAGGGTCAGCTCGTCATTCCGTTCGACCACAAACGACAACTCGCCCAATCGTCCCCCTGCGTCCAATCCGTGCCGACAACCCGTCGCTACGATCGCCATCGCCGAGACAAAAATCGGTATATATTTCATTATCAGCCGTTTCATTGCCGATCTTTTATTTTTTACATCTTTTTTTAGCTGCAGCAACCCTTTGCTCCGCAACTGAAAATTGCACAAAGCCAACATCCCCCCCACGGATGGTGCCGCCCGGCACACGAAAACTGGAGCTTGCTCGGAACACTTCCGCCTCCGTCGGAGCGGGCAATTCTTATCATTCTTTCCCTCGCAACCAACCGCATCCGCAGGGTGCGCGGGCCGAACGCCTCCCCTCGGGAGGCCCGCAATAATGCCACTCGCGTGTCAATGATTGCGTCCGCTCCCGGGCGTCCGGTCCGAAAGCAACTTTGAACCATTCTCTGCCATCGCCCGCGGGAATTTCTTCTCGATTTTGCTCCCGCAAAACGAATGAAATTCCCCTTTTAAGCGGGCGGGCGACTATCGAGCTTCGACTGCGCTCGGGCCGCGCGGGCCCCACATCCCGTGGACGGGCAAAACTTCGTTTTGCTGCAGCTGTGTCAGCCCAAAACTTCGCACCGGATGGAACTGCCCTACGCGGGCGGCGGCCGAGTGACCCCGGCGGGACAGAGCGATACTGCGTATCGCTATACCATCCAATAAAAAACATTCTTTGCCCGCGCGCTGGCGGAAATCTTGTTCAAAAGCGATTCACGTTTTTGAACGATTTCCTTATCCAGCAAGCGCGCGCGGGAATTCTTCAAAAGAACATTCTTTATCCGCGCGCTTGGGAAATTATCCCCAATCAATTCGCATTGATTGGGCTAATTTCCCTCTTAAGGCGTGGCGCGCGGGGTATTATAATAGTAGAGAAACCGTGTCCGACGCGCTCAGGCCGCGCGGCCCCGCGTGCCCGCGGTGGGCGGTTGGCTGTGTCAGCCCAAATCTTCGCACCGTTCTTTGTTCGCGCGCCTAAGCGATTCAACTGTTTCGGCTCATCGCCGAAACAGTTGAATCGTCTTTCTGACGGCGGCGCGCGACGAGCTTTGAACCGGATGGAACTGCGCTCAGGCCGCGCAGACCCCGCCAACTAAGGCGGAAAGAGCCCCAGTAAAAGCCCCGAACGGGGCCCCGCGGTGGGCAATTGGCCTGCCGGCGGAGAAAGTTCTCCTTCAAAAGAACTACTGCCGCACCGCGTTCTCGATTGTCGCCACCACCGTCACCAACGGCACGTCGATCGTAAATGTCATCCCGCTCGGCGTCCCCGTCGCACGCAAGGTAAAGTCCACATCCTCTCCTCCGACCCCTACTTTCCCTGCTCCCGAGAGCGTGTAAGTCCCGTCGCTTTCCTTCTTCACCGAGACCTTTTCAGCCCGTATCTTGCTGGTAAACAAGTCTTCCGGCAAAGCCGATTCGATGAGTTCCAACGTAATGGTATTCCCGGTCGCAGTCATCGTCAACCGCGCCGGCTGACCCGACATCTCATCCACCGTAGCTCCCCCCAGCACAACTCCTAACGTCCCGCTATAAGTCCCCGCCACTTCCGCTGCCGCCGAATCGCCGCCCGGTTCATCCCCGCCGTTCGGATCGTCGTCCCCCTCCCAGTTCTCGTTGTTCGACCCGCCGTTAATCACATCATCCCCGTCCGGAACGATCACGATATGCTCCTCTTCGTGCAACTCGTGGTCGATCGAGACCGACAGTCCTCCCTGTCCGCTCTGCTCGTACCCGATCAGCACCTGCGCCCAGTCCTGTGCCTGCAACGTCCCGCCGTCCTGTTTCCTGATTTTGAAAGTCTGTCCCTCGCCATTGCCGAGCGGTTTGCCGTCCTCTTTCCGGATCCCCTTGACGCACACGTAGAACTGCCCGTCCTCCGGCACATCGAAATACCCGGCCCGGGTCTCGTCCAACGTCCAGGTCAGATTGGCTTTCCGCTTCTCCGCCTTGTCCGGATCGGTGTAATCGGTATAGACCTCGACCGTCGCATTGTCGACCATGTTGCGGAAGTTCTCCGTAAAAGCCAGCGTAACCTTGACATTGGTCAGTTTACAAACCAGCTTCACCTCGGTCAGGCCGCCGATCTTGACCGCAAAATCGGTAGTCCCCTCGTACACCGGATGATCCCATGCCGCCGGAGTCGGCACCGCCGGACGATTATTTGCCGTAAACTGGTATTTTCCCGACGGAATCGTAACGGTCTGCCCGTCGATCTCGGCAAAAGCGTCCCACTGGAAGAGCGGCGTTTTCCCATCCTGATCCAGGATAGGCTGCCCGTCCTGATCAAGCACCCCGACCCGGAATCCCGACACGTCGACCGTTTCACCCTCCGCCCGGGTCTCGATCGTAACGAACTCGCCTTCACCCCGCAGCGACGCGACGGTAAAGGATCCCAATCCCCGCCCGTACGGATCCGGTTCTTTCTTGCTGACGCACGAAGCGAGCAACAGCCCCCCTCCGATCACAGCCGCCACCCCGGACAAGATACCGGTCATCGACCGAAACAGCGGGTTGTTTTTCTTTGTATAGGTGTACTTTTTCATGGTTTTCCGATTTAAAAAAGTCCCTTGATTTCTTTTGAGTATTCAGAAAAGGTGTGTGTATCGTTATTTTTCGTAGTTCAAGCGAACATCCTTAATTTTCAAGATATTCCCCGTATAAGTATTCCCGTTACAAGCCGGACTATCTTCCTTCCTGTAATGTTCGCTGGAACTGAAGAATACGTCGATCTTGGTCGCCTTGACATCGGTCCGGCTGTAATCGAGCTTAATCGTCAACGGTGTCGCGGTCTCGCGCTTCCCGGTAAACGGGTCGAGGTAGACCTCTCCTCGCGCAATTTCGACCTCCGTCCCCGTCGCATCCACCCCATACATCGCCACACAGATGTATCCCCGATCCCGATTGTTGTCATCGTCTTTGGGCAAAAAGATGTAGTTGAGCGACAGCGAGGTCGGCCTCGACGGCCAGGCAATCCCCCGTCCGAGCGTTTCGGTGTTCAATATTTCATAATAAGGCTGCACATTCGTTCCGATCCCCTCTTTCTTATACGTATACGCATAAGAACCCAGATACAAAATCCCCGCGGTAATATTCTTCGGCGTAGTCTGTTTGTTTCCGAACGCCCAATATTCCGCCCGCCCCCAGTAAGCGGTCTTCATCGCCACCCATGTCTCGCCATCGATCTGTTCCGGATAAGTCGTATTCTTACAGCTCAACTCATTGGCCGGATAGCGTTGTTCCTCTTGCCCCGCTGTAGCCGGGTTCCGAGTGGCCCAGCCCCCCTCGAACACATACCGCACCCCGAACAACGCCGCCTCCGTGTAAGCGTTGAAGTTCCGGTTCGGCAGGTACGGCCGCGTCTCGGTGGTCAACGCATAGACCGGACTGGTCCGGTTCTCGTTCACCACCACCCGGAACTCGTATTCCCGACCGGACTCCTGACCGATATCCGTCCCCTGGTTCAACCCCGTCAACTCGTACTGTATATTATAAGTCTTCCCCCCGTCGGTCGTCGGCAGCTCCCTCACTGTCAGGTTGTCCCCCTCGACGGCATCGTTCCAGGTCGCCCCCGCGATCTTCCGCCGATACTGAAGCGTCGGATGCAGCCCGTTGAAAATATCGTAATTGGCCTGCACCGTAAAGTAAGCGGTCGACGACCAAATATCCGCCGGCACTGGCGGCAAGAGCTTCATCTCCGGATACTCGACCGTAGCCCGCACCTCCACCGCTCCGCCGTTCGGATCGAGCGTCTGTCCATAGTTGTCCGTCAACAAGAAGCCGAAATCATAATTCGCCGTCGAATGATCCGCATGCGCCCGCATCGCCTCGGTAAAGTCCACCCACGCCAAAGTCGAGATCGCCGCCTCCTCCGGACTATTCAACGCCTCGCCCCAGCGGAATCCTGCATCCTGCAACCGATCCCGCATCGGATCGTCGGCCGGCAGCCCCGCCAGGTCGATCTCCGTCTGCCCCGCCGCCAGCCCGAGCCGATCCCGCAACACATCGTCCCCCGCCCCGATCCGCAGCACGAACGACGAAATCCCCCCCGGCACCGTCGTCTGCACGCTCCACTCGGCCTGTTCCCCCTCGAACAAGGTTTGCGCCACCCCGCTCACAAACCCCGTCGCGGTATACGTCGGCGCATCTTTCGGCAGGAAATACCGCGGCACTTCGACCTCGACCTCCTGCGCCGGATGGGTCTCGGTCTCCGTCCGCAGCACGATCACCTGCGCATTCCCGTAATCCGCCCCCACCGACATCGTAATCTTATAGTGTTCCCCCGCCCGAATCGCCGGCAGCGACGTCGGTGAAAAAGTGATCAAATCGAAATCCTGGGTAATGAGATGGAACCGCAGCCGAACCGTCCCCGGAGCAAAATATCCGCTCCGCTGGACAGAACCCTTCTTGAAATTGAGAAACTCGCTCCCCGTGGTCCGAATATCGACCGAGTAGTTCGGATAGTAGTACGAAAAACTCTCGTCGAACACCACGCTGATCTTCCCGCACGCCAGCCGGGCCACCAAATCGCACTCGCGATGATCCCCCGCCGCAATCACAAACTTATCCTCGGCCCGATAGAGATACGAATCGAGCGACGGAAACCGCACCCCACCCTCCGGCATATATTCGGCCACGATCTTATACGCCCCCGGCGTAAACTTGAGCCGCGACGACGGCAGCGAATTGAAATTCTTCCACCGCGCCAGTGTATCGTTCCTGGAATTAATGACATAGATAGCCAGATCCTCATGCGGATCGATCGCCTCGGCCGGCTTGGTCGTTTTGGTCGTCCCGAACGAGACCTCGCTCCCCACCGAATCCACCGCCAGGTTCAACGACACCTCCGCACTGCCCTCCGCTCCGAACGGAGCTTCATCGCGCCGCGAACACCCCCCCGCGAGCATCCCTCCGCACAAGAGCCCCAGCAATCCTCCGCGGAAAACCGTTCCGGCCGTCGCCAACCGCCCCCCTACGAATTTCCATCTGTTCATCTGCCAAAATTTGGTGACACAAATCCGCCTCCGCAAACCACCTCACGAAGGCAAAGGTACACCAATTTTCGTATCGTACAACACCCCGACATGCGAAATGCGAGTAAACAACCCGTTTATTTACAAATAATTAACAGCGGGACACCGTACCGGAAAATCCGACCACAGACGGTCGTTTCTTCCGATTTACCGACATTTATCCTCCCCGGCACACGTCCCGCACGCCCCGTCGCACCCGCCCGGCAGGTCGAATTTACGCCCCAGCCGCTCCGCCTCCTCGCGCCGGATCTGCGCCGACGCACACTCGATCCCCCGGCGGCGCATCTCGCGGTTGCTCCCCACGTCACTCTCCAGATCATGCCCCTTGCGGATCAGCGTAATCGAAAGACCGAGCACGAAAAGCCCCACCGCCACCACGGCAATAGCTATAAGAATCAATAGATTGGACATCGCTTCGAAGGATTTGAAAACTTCCCGCCTCTATAACGGCGCATCTAACAAAAATAGTGCTTTTTTCGCTACCTTTGCAAGGATTTATCTCCTGTTTGTCATGAAGATACTCATCGCCGGAGCGGGCGAAGTGGGGAGCCACCTCGTCAAAATGCTCAGCAACGAATACCACGACATCACGATCATCGACGAGGACGAGAAGCGGCTCGACGAGCTGGCCTCGCTGTCGGACGTGCTGACCATCGAGGGGGACGTCACCTCGTTCGAGACCCTGACCCGGGCCGAGGTGCAGCGGTGCGACCTCTTCATGGCCGTGGGGCCCGAGGAGAACACCAATATCCTCTCGGCAGCGATCGCCAAACAGCTCGGCGCCCGCAAGTCGATCGCCCGCATCGACAACGACGAATACCTGAAGCCCAACAACAAGGAGGTCTTCATCAACATGGGGATCGACTACCTCTTCTATCCGGAAAAGGCGGCGGCCCAGGAGGTGATCACGCTGCTGGGGCACTCCTCCACTTCGGAATACGTCGACTTTTCGGGCGGCAAGCTCTCGCTGGTCGTCTTCCGGCTCGACACCTCGTCGCCGCTGATCGGCCGCTCGCTGATCGAGATCACGCGCGACCGCGAGAACCTCGAATACCGCACGGTGGCGATCTCGCGGGCCGGCCGGACGATCATCCCGCGCGGCGAGGACATCTTCGAGGAGGGCGACATGGTTTACGTCATTTCGGGCCGCTCATCGGTGAAAGAGGTGACCGCCTTTTCGGGCAAGCCGAACATCGACGTGAAGAACCTGATGATCCTGGGCGGCTCGCGCATCGGGCGGCGCATCGCCAAGGCGCTCCAGAACGAAATCGACATCAAACTGGTGGACTACAACCCCGAGAAGGCCTACAAACTGGCCGAGATGCTCGACAACACGCTGGTGATCGCCGAAGACGGCCGCAAGAGCGAGGTGATGATCGAAGAGGGGCTGGACAAGATGGACGCCTTCGTGGCGCTCACGGGTCGGGCCGAGACCAACATCCTGGCCGCCATGCTGGCCCAGCGGATGGGGGTCAAGAAGGTGATCGCCGAGGTCGAGAACATGAACTACATCTCGCTGGCCGAAAGCATCGGCATCGACACCATCATCAACAAAAAGCTGATTACGGCGAGCTCCATTTTCCGGTTCACGATGAACACCGACGTGCAGGCGATCAAGTGCCTGAACGGGTGCGACGCCGAAGTGCTGGAGTTCATCGTCAAGCCGAACAGCCCGGCGACCAAGGGTCGGATCAAACACATCAACTTTCCGCGCGAGGCGATCGTCGGCGGGATCGTGCGGGGCGACAAGGCGATGATCGCCACGGGGAACGCCGAGATACAGGCTTACGACCGAGTGGTGGTTTTCGCCCTGCCGAGCGCCATCGGCAAAGTGGGCAGCTTTTTCGGATAATCCTTACACCCATGAAACAGATCCAAACGATTTTTCTGTCCCTGCTCGCCGCCGGCAGCTTCGCGGTGCGGGCGCAGTCTCCCGTCGTCTGGCACGACCCGCTGGCCGCTGCCGACACGGAAACCGATTATATCCACGGCCGGGGCTTCCGGCTGAACGACTACACCCGACTGCCGGAGTCGGCCAGACACGTTGTGCGGGAGGCGGTGTGGTCTCTGTCGCGGAACAGCGCCGGACTCTATCTGCAATTCATCACCGACTCGCCGGAAATTACCGTACAATACGAAGTGACGGGAGCGCATGCGATGCCCCACATGCCGGCGACCGGCGTGAGCGGCGTCGACCTCTACAACGGACGGGGCGAACGGTGCTGGGGGAGTTATTCGTTCGGCCATCCGATCGCCTACACCTACCGCGAGCTGCCCGACACGGCGCAAGCGACCACCTATACCCTCTACCTGCCGCTCTACAACACCGTGCGGGAGCTGAAGATCGGCGTGCGGGAGGGCTCGGCATTCGAGTTCGTGCCGAGGGAAACGCAACTGCCGATCGTCGTCTACGGTACCTCGATCGCACAGGGAGCCTGCGCGTCGCGGCCGGGAATGGCATGGACGAACCTGCTGCAGCGGATGACGGAACGGCCGGTGGTGAACCTCGGTTTCTCGGGGAACGGACGCCTCGAACCGGAGATGATCGGCTACGTGACCTCGATTCCGGCGGCTCTGTATGTGGTGGACTGCATGCCGAACATGTATGTGCCCGAGGACAGCATCTACACCTTGGTAATGAACGCCGTGCGGCAATTCCGACAGACCCGTCCGGAGACTCCGATTCTGCTCGTCGAACACCCGGGCTACGCCAATCGGCAGACCAACGCCGCGAAACGCGGGGAAGACGGACGGGCGGATCGGGCCCAGCGGCGTGCTTTCGCCGACCTGCGCAGGGAGGGGATCAAAGGCTTGCACTACCTCTCTCGCCGCGAAATCGGGATGCCGGCAGACGGGATGGTGGACTATATCCACCCGTCGGACTACGGGATGGAGGCCTATGCGCAGGCCTACCGCCGGGCGGTGGAAAAGATTTTGAAACGAAAATCCCGCTAACCTTATGAAAACGACGACCAGCCTGACGCTTCTCGGCGCGTGGGCGGCACTGAGCCTCACCTCCTGTGCGCCGAAAACACCCTACGCCACCGTGGACGGTTTCACTCAGGGGAGCACCTACCACATCGTCTACCACGACCCGCAGGGGCGCGACCTGCGTTCGAACATCGAGGAGCTGCTGGAAGATTTCGACAACTCGATGTCGGTCTACAACCCGAGTTCGCTGCTGACCCGGCTCAACGAGAACGACACCTCGGCCCGGCCGGACCGCTGGATTGCAGAGTGCCTCGCCATCGCCCGCCGGATCAGCGACGACACCCAAGGGGCTTTCGACGTGACGCTGCGTCCGCTGATCGCCGCCTACCGCATCGGGACGGAGGAGACACCCCACCTGCTTTCGCAGCGCGAGATCGACTCGATCCGCGTCTTCACCGGCTACGGCAAGGTGAAGATCGCAGAGGGACGCCTCGTAAAGACCGACCCGCGTCTGGCCCTGGACTTCAACGCGATTGCGCAGGGCTATTCGTCAGACCTGGTGGGCGAGCTCTTCGACTCGCTCGGCATCCGGGACTATATGGTGGAGATCGGCGGCGAGATTCTGTGCCGCGGCGAAAGTCCGCGCGGCGGGGAGTGGCGCGTGGGAATCGACCGGCCGGTGGAGGGCAACATGGTACCGGGCGAAGATCTGCAGACCATCCTGCGGCTTACGGACGCCGGGCTGGTGACCTCGGGCAACTACCGCAAATTCGCCTTCGACGAGAACGGCAACAAAGTGACCCACACCATCGACCCGAAGACCCTGCGGCCGACCGTACACAACCTGCTTTCGGCCACCATCATCGCCCCGACCTCGGCCATCGCGGACGGCTATGCGACCGCCTGCATGGTGCTGGGGCTGGAGGAGAGCAAGAAACTGCTGGCGCGGCATAGCGAACTGGAAGGCTATCTGGTCTACGGCCAGCCGGACGGCTCGATGGGCGTCTACATGACCCCCGGAATCGAGAAACGGGTCGTCCGGTAAGCCCACCCTAACCTCTCAGGCATGAAAAACATACTTTTCCTGTATAACCCCATCTCCGGCGAAGCGCAGATCGTCGCCCAGCTGGATCAGATCGCCCGCCACTACCAACAGGCCGGTTATGTACTGACCCTGTTCCGCATCACGCGAGAAAAAGGCCTCTCCGACCTCGGCGCGCTGATTGGCGAGCTCCGCCCCGAACACCTTCTGGTGGCCGGCGGCGACGGCACCATCAACCGACTCGTCAATTACCTGAGCCACAGAGACATCACGATTCCGATCGCCATCCTGCCGACCGGCACGGCCAACGACTTCAGCCACCTGATCGGCATGCCCGAGAACCTCGACGACGCCTGCCGGGCCATATTGAACGGCCAGGTCGCCCGGCTCGACATGGGGCGCGTCAACGACCGCTACTTCATCAACGTACTGAGCTGCGGCCTCTTCACCGAAGTCTCCCAAAAGACCCCGACCGCCCTCAAAAACGTCTTCGGCAAGCTGGCCTACTACGTCAGCAGCATCGGCGAACTGCCCTCGTTCCGCAAGATGAACATCACGGTCGAGGCCGACGAGCTGACCTTCCGCGGGAGCTGCCTGCTGCTGCTGGTCTTCAACGGCCGGACGGCCGGAAACCTGAAACTCGCCAGCCACTCCAGTGCGACGGACGGCCTGTTCGACGTGCTGATCATCCGGGGCGAGAACATCGTGGAGAGCGTCAAAAACGTCTTCCACTTCCTGATGAAGAGGAAAGGCGCCGCCTACCCGAGCGACATCGTCTACTTCCAGACCCGCCGGCTGCACATCGAGAACGACCACGTCACCTCGGACATCGACGGCGAGAAAGGGCCCGACTTCCCGCTCGACATCGAATGCCTGCCGGGCGCCCTGCCGGTGATTGTGCCGCAGACGACGAAAAAATAAGCCGACCGGCAGCCGTCAAAACCCAAGCGAGGGGCGACTTTTTTTACCAAGAAGTCGCCCCTCGCCTATTTTCACCGAAACCGGCCCTAATCGCCGATATGGGAGAAGAGCAGATATGCCACGATCAGCGTCAACACGATATTGAATCCCTGCGCGATCAGGAAGCCCCACAGCGGTTTCTTGAAGTCCTTGTTGAAGATATCCTTGAACCGGGTCTCCAGCCCGATGCAAACGAATGCGACGGCAAAGAAAAAGCCCTGCAGATTCTTGGTCACCCCTCCGATCCGATGCGCCGTCTCGACCGGCATCGCGAAGCTGAAAACCAGCGACGCGAGCACGAAACCCAGCACGAACTTCGGAAACCGTTCCCACAGCACCCCTGCGGTGGGTTTCTCGCGATGATCCTTGCCGGCATACGACCAGTAGATCGAAATCGCGAAAGCCGCCAGCCCCAGCAAGACATTCTGCGAGAACTTCACGATCACGCTGTACTGCTCGGCCGTCTCGCCCAGCACCGCTCCGGAAGCCACCACGGCCCCGGTCGTATCGATCGTCCCGCCCATCCAGGCCCCCGCCACCTCGGGCGAAAGCCCCATCCACATCGCCAGGTAGGGCATCCCGTACATCATCGGAATGGCGACCACCAAAACCAGCGAGATCACATACGACAACTTTTTGCTATCCCCCTTAATGGCCCCGCAGGTAGCGATAGCTGCCGAAACGCCGCAAATCGACACGGCACTGGCCAGCATCGTAGACATCTCGCGATCCACGCCGAGCTTCCGGGCGATCCAATAGCCGAAGTTCCAGACGCACAGCACGACCACCAGCGCCTGAATCAACCCCAAGGCCCCGGCCTGCATGATCTCGCCGAAGATGACGGTGGTACCCAACAGCACCAGCCCGATCTTGACGTAAAACTCGCTCTGCAACGCCGGCCGCATCCAATCCGGCACCCCGATGGTATTGCTGATCAACAGCCCGAATGCCACGGCGAAAAAGACGCTCTCCAACCCGGTGGAATTTTTCACGGCGGGCAATCCGGCCACATACTGAGCCGCCAAAGCGATCCCGAAGATCACGAGCAGCGAGGGCAGTATCCCTCGCGTCGAACGCCCCAAAATCCGGCTGGCAACATAAACGATGACGAACAGCCCGGCGATCAGCCAGGCGATATTCTGCCACGCTCCCCAGCCGGCCAAACTCTTGGGCATAACGGGCATCCACTCGGGCATCGCGATGGCCAGCAGCATAATCAGCAGTCCGGCGCCTACGGCCAACCAGTCTTCGGTCTTGAAATGATCCAATATCTGTCGCATTTATATTCTTTATCGTTCGTTGATCGGTGTCTACCCGCATGGAACTGTACCTTTTCTGAAGAAAAGGTACCCAAAAGACTTTTAGTTAGCTACGCTACTCC
>ERZ777305.1379-NODE-1379-length-29336-cov-16.373519_pt1 | contig 29336 bp, 32 predicted proteins | sample MGYA00374965_ERZ777305 | MGnify/ENA primary metagenome ERZ777305 (study PRJEB29328, sample SAMD00013331) | mouse gut metagenome | study: EMG produced TPA metagenomics assembly of the Metagenome analysis of fecal microbiota from mouse which was promoted... | reverse complement strand
AGTTTGCAAGAGTAGTTGCAAGCAAAAACAAGCAGTTAAAAATTCATTTTTAGGGATAGCAGCCCTTTTCAAAGGGAGTTTTTTTGGACACCTATTTGTTTATACTGGGTCTATACAGAGGTAAAACAGGAAAAAGGAAATGCATGACAAGAAGGGAATTTGGGATTATAATAGAGGAAGCGCGGGAGGCGTAGCGTGAGAAGAACTTCTAACTGCCTTTGGCAGTTTTCGCTCGCAGCAAAGGCTGCTTCGCGAAGAAGTTCTATGTCTCACGCTTGAGAAATGCCTGAAATGCGGCATTTCTCATCCAGATTTGAGCCGCCATGGAGTGGCGGCATGGTGGTTAGTGTGAAAAAATTTTTACACTTTCTATTTAGGTAGTATCACAAGCGCTGCTTGCAATATGCATGGGATTAAAATGAGAAAGGTATGGGTAATAAAGATGTCCCAAATTCCAAAACCACACGAAATTTACAAACATTTTAAAGGCAATCTGTATCAGGTGCTGGCAGTTGCCGAGCATTCCGAAACAGGGGAAAGGCTGGTGGTTTATCAGGCTTTGTACGGAGAGGCAAAGGTATATGCACGTCCCCTGGACAACTTTACGGAAAGGCTGGATTGTGAGAAGTATCCTGATGCTTTGCAGGAATACCGCTTTGAACTTCAGGAGAAAGCGGAGCAGGAAGAAGAATTGAATATTGACCCCATGGTTCTTCAGTTTCTGGATGCCGGTACTTATGAAGAGCGCCTGAATATCCTGGTGGGACTGCGGCATCGGATAACCGACGAGATGATTACCACGATGGCCATTGCCAGTGATGTGGAGGTGCCCGAGGGCAGTCTGGAGGAGCGTTTTCAAGGCTTGAAGAACTGCCTTGCCACTTTGGACAGATATGAGTGCAACCGTCTGAGGTAAGCGATAAGAGTGCCATGGGAGAAGGAGGACTCTATGGCATTCACCTTGGAGAACAGACTGGTGATAGGCGTATCCACAAGGGCATTGTTTGATTTAAGTGTAGAAAACAGAATATTTGAAGAACAGGGCGTGGAGGCATATTCTGCTTACCAGAAGGAGCATGAGGATGAAATTTTAAGGCCGGGACCGGGGTTTTTTCTGATTAAATCCCTTTTGCGCCTGAACATGTCTCCCGGACAGGAAAGCAGGGTGGAAGTTATCTTGATGTCCAGGAATAATCCCGATATTTCCCTGCGCATTTTTCATTCTATAGAGTACTATGGATTGCAGATTACGCGGGCGGTTTTTTCCAGCGGCGCCTCCCTTCTTCCCTATCTTTCGGCGTTTCGGACGGATTTATATTTATCTGCCTGTGAGGAGGATGTGCAGGCGGCCATAGACGCGGGGATAGCAGGTGGAGTAATTTGCGGGGAAGGAATGCACGACTATACGGGCAGATATGACAGTGAGCAGATAAGGGTTGCCTTTGACGGGGACGCGGTTTTGTTTTCCGATGAGGCTGAGCAGATTTATGTCAGTCAGGGACTTCAGGCTTTTGAAAACAATGAAAAGGAAAAAGCATCCCTGCCTCTTCATGCCGGGCCTTTTGCCCGTTTTCTGAAGCTTCTCTCTGATTTGCAAAAGGAATTTGACGGCGGCAGCGCGCCCATCAGGACGGCGCTCGTCACTGCCAGATGTGCGCCTGCCCATGAACGGGTGATACGGACCCTGCGCTCATGGGATGTGAGGATAGACGAGGCTTTTTTTTTGGGCGGCATTACCAAACGGGAAGTTTTGTCGGCTTTTGGTGCGCAGATATTTTTTGATGACCAGGCGCTCCATGCAAGCCTTGCGGCTGAGGTGGTTCCTGCCGCCCGGGTTCCTTTAAGGAGCAGGGAAGGGAAGTCTTCCAATATATACAGACTGGAAAGAAGGATAAATGAAGTATCATAATATAGTGAAAGCATCTTTTCTGGAACGTCCGAACAGGTTTATCGCCTATGTGGATATTGCGGGCAGGAAAGAAACCGTTCATGTGAAAAACACAGGCAGGTGCGCGGAACTGCTTGTGGACCACGCGGCGGTTTATCTGGAAAAGAGCAGCAATCCGGCGAGGGCAACGGCATATGATTTGGTTGCCGTGGAAAAGAACGGACGGATGATTAATATGGATTCACAGGCGCCGAACAGGGCTGTGGAAGAGTGGCTTTATAAAAAGCTGCTCTTTCCGGACCTGTCTTTGGTGCGTCCCGAGACGAAGTATGGAAATTCCCGGTTTGATTTTTATATAGAAGCCGGGGATAGAAAAATTTTTATGGAGGTCAAGGGGGTTACTCTGGAGAGGGGAAATGTGGTTCTGTTTCCCGATGCGCCTTCCGAACGCGCCGTAAAACATGTGGAAGAGCTTATTGCCGCCAAGAAAGAGGGGTATGAAGTTTACCTGCTTTTTGTGGTACAGATGCAGGGGGTGGACTATTTTACGCCGAACAGGGAAACACATCCTGCTTTTGCGGAAGCGTTACAAAAAGCAGAGGAATCCGGTGCCCGTATCCTCGCATATGACTGTCTGGTGGATGCAGCGGGGATGGAGTTAAACAATCCCGTAAAAGTGCGGCTGGAAGACGAGGCATTTGGAAAGAATTTACCGGAAGATAAGAGAAAATTAAGAAAGGGATGTCTGGAGGATATTTCCAAACCTCTTTTAAAGTGGTATGATAGCAACAGGCGGATTCTCCCTTGGCGGGAAGAACCGACGCCCTACCGGGTATGGGTATCCGAAATTATGCTGCAGCAGACCAGGGTGGAAGCGGTAAAACCTTATTTTGAAAGGTTCATGGAAGCATTGCCCGATGTGGAAAGCCTTGCGGATGTGTCGGAGGAGGCGCTTTTGAAGCTGTGGGAAGGGCTTGGATATTACAACCGTGCAAGGAACCTGCAAAAGGCTGCCCGGCAGATTATGACGGAGTATGGCGGTGTGATGCCGTCAGAATATGAGAAACTTTGCAGTTTAAAGGGAATCGGAAGTTATACGGCGGGCGCTGTTGCGTCCATAGCGTTTGGAAAGCGGGTGCCGGCAGTGGACGGCAATGTGCTCAGGGTGGTTTCAAGAATATGCAGGCGTGATGAGGATATACTGCTTCCCGCAGTAAAAAAGAAGACAGAGGAGGAGCTTCTTCGCGTACTGCCTGACAGACCGGGAGATTTTAACCAGGCTATGATGGAAATCGGCGCCATGGTGTGTATCCCCAACGGGGCGCCGCATTGTGAGCGCTGTCCTTTGGAAAAAATCTGTCTGGCAAGAGCAGATGGTGTGCAGGCTGATTATCCAAAGAAAAGCAACAAAAAGAAACGAAGTATAGAAGAAAAGACTGTTCTCGTCATCAGGGATGAAAACAAGACGGCGCTCCACAGGCGCCCTGAAAAAGGACTGCTGGCGGGCATGTATGAACTTCTCACGATTGAGGGACATAAAACGGCAGTAGAGGTGCAGGACTGGCTGGAGGAAAGAGGCTTGAAAATACTGCGCATTGTGCCGCTTCGGGAAGCAAAGCATATATTCACACATAAAGAATGGCATATGTGGGGATATATGGTAAGGGTGGATGAACTTGCACCGAAAAACGAGCGGCTTTTACAGGAGGAATGGATTTTTGCCGGGGCTGCCGAAACGGAAGAAAAGTATCCTGTTCCGTCTGCATTTGCAGCGTATACAGGTTATTTAAATATAAGGTTGGGGAATGAAAAGCACCTGACGAAGGAAAGCCGTGAAAACGGCGGATTGGAGGAAAAATGAAACTGTTATCCATAGCAATACCTTGTTACAATTCGGCTGCATACATGAAAAAATGTATCAATTCCCTGCTGCCCGGCGGGAAGGATGTTGAAATTCTCATTATAGATGACGGCTCAACAAAGGACGACACTGCGGAAATTGCAGACAGGTATGAAGCGGAGTATCCCGGCATTGTCCGGGCAATCCACAAAGAAAACGGCGGGCACGGCTCTGCGGTGAACACAGGGATTGAAAATGCCAACGGCCTGTATTTTAAGGTGGTGGACAGCGACGACTGGGTACAGGAGGAGGCATATAAGCAGATTCTGGATACCCTGCGCACCATGGTGGAGGGTGGAAAATCCCTGGACATGCTTGTTAGTAATTTTGTTTATGAAAAAGAGGGTGAAAAGCGTAAGAAAGTGATGCACTACCGTCATATTCTCCCGAAGGATAAACTGTTTACATGGTCGGACTGCAGGCATTTTTCAAAGGGACACTATATTTTAATGCACTCCGTTATCTTTCGGACGAGGCTTTTAAAAGACAGCGGGCTCAGGTTGCCGGAGCATACATTTTATGTGGATAATCTTTATGTGTTTGAACCGCTTCTTCATGTGGAAAACATGTATTATCTGGATGTGAACTTTTACAGGTACTATATCGGCCGTGCAGACCAGTCGGTCAACGAAGGCGTCATGATATCCAGACTGGACCAGCAGATTAAAGTCAATAAAATGATGATTGATTACTATGTGGATAACAAACAGAAGATTATGCAGACGAAAAGGCGCCGCCAGTACATGCGTAATTACCTTGAAATCATCATGACGGTATCCTCCATCCTCTGTATCCGTTCGGGAACCGAGGAACATCTGGGCGTAAAAAAAGAGTTGTGGAAATACTTAAAACAAAAAGACAAGCTTTTATACCTCTGGATGCGAAACGGCATCATGGGAGGCGCCATGAATCTGCCGGGCAGAGGGGGAAGGAAGATATCGGTGGAAGGCTATCGCATCTGTCAGAAGATATTTAATTTTAACTAATAATGTCAAAATGAATCGACACATTGTTTGGATGCAGCAGTATATGAAACACGCCGCATACATTTGATGTGTCGGTTTTGCTATGGAAAAAAAGCGGCCTGTGGGGTATTTTGGGGAAACAAGATGGGAAGGGGAAACCATAATCAATGACGAAAGCCACGAGACATAGGGGGTATCTCGTGGCCTTCATAATAGGAATTCAGCAATGAATTGCTATGTTGGGATTTTCACCCAACCTGAGTTCTGGAATTATCATCCGGATGTAAAATATTTCTAATTGCCAGAACCAAGTCGTATCGATATACGACTATATACATTATACCAGCCAGCACAAATGCTGTCAATACGTCAAATAAAGAATGTTGCTTTAAAAACATGGTTGAAAGGATAATGGAAACCGCCAGAACAAAGGAGGCAGCTTTTATTCCTTTTTTGTTTTCAAACTGTTTGCTCTTGGCAATTGCAATGTGCGCACCCAGGGAATTGTATACATGGATGCTGGGCCAGAGGTTGGTCGGTGTATCCGTCCTGTACAGCGCCTGAACCATATGGCTGAATACGTTGTTACGGGGCATAACGTATGGCCGCAAGTGGTGGCCGTTTGGCCAAAGCGTTGAAATAATCAGGAAAATGGTCATGCCTGTAAAAAGGAAAATACAGGTTTTGTAATAATCGGTTTTGTCCTTGAAGAAGAAAAACATAACCACGGCGGCGACATATACAAACCACAGAAAATACGGAATGATAAAAAACTCGCAAAAGGGAATGTAATCATCCATTGCCATGTGTATCACAGTGTATTGCTTTGTCACTGTCTTTTCCAAGTGGCAGAACCATGTCATGTAAATGATGCCGTATATAATAAGCGGAATCGCATGACGATAGTTTTCATAAAAGGTTTTCAATTTTTTCACAATAAAGACTCCCATCATAAGCTGTTGCAATGTAAGCAGCTAAAACAAACTGTCCATTTACACATCAAATATAGCAGACTTTTTTGATTTTGCAATCCCTTTTTTTTATCTTTTAAAAATAATTAAGAAAATCTTTAGACAATGAACCTGATTTCGCGCTGTGCACAGGACATTTCCAGATGCATGGTTTTTTCGTGGACTTCTCCGTCCGTATGCAGCCAAAGAGGTGCACTGGTCTCAACGTGGATATGCTTTGCGCGGTAATGGGTAACTCCGGGAAAAATAAAGTGTTTTCCGAAAAAGGCGGTCGGAAGAGCAAAGAGAATCAGCAGCTTGGGCAGGTTGCCGACCACGCATAAATCGAATATACCGTCCCCGTAATCAGCCGTGGGGCAGAATTTAAAGCCGCCGCCCTCGAACCGATGGTTCATGAAAGCCGCAAAAAGGATTTTTTTGATGTGTACGGGTTCCCTGTCATCCAGAAACAAAGTGCAGGAAACGGGCTTCGCGGCAAAAAGCTGCTTAATGGCGATGCCCAGATAAGTCAGTTTGCCTAGTCCGAGACGGTTTAAAGTGTCCTTTATCTGCGAATTCATGGCTTCTTCACAGACGGCTGCGTCAAAACCGATTCCGCAGCTGACGGCAAAGGAGCGGTCGGATTTTTGTGTATGAACAATACCTCTGTCCATCGTTTTTGCGGCAGACTCCATGTGGTTTTGTGCCGCAAGGATGCGTTCCAGAGCCGCCAAAGGCTTTTTGGCAATACCCATATCCCTTGCCAAATCATTGCTTGACCCTGTAGGAATGTAGCCAATCACAACCCGTTCAAATGAGGAAATTCCCTGCAAGGCTTCGTTTACGGTGCCGTCGCCGCCCAAAAGGATTAACTGGCAGAGAGCTTTTTCGTTTTCTCCGGCTTCAAAAGAAGACGTAATCTGTCTTGCAAACTCGGTGACATCGCCTGCCTGTTCTGAAAAATAAACTTCATATGCAATATTTTTTTCCATAAGAGCCGGTTTAATGATGGTTTTCCAGATTTGCCTGCCCCGTCCGGAGCGGGAGGCGGGATTGACAATGATATGATACATAACTTACCCCCTGTACTGTTTTCCTTTGTGGAGCCAGCCGGTGCTGACATGATTTTATTGTAACAGCGGATTGGAAAAATGTAAACATCGTCCCTACAGTATGCGAGGCGTGGCTGCCGCCGGGGCGTGAATACTGTAGAAACTTAAGGTCAAGAAATTGTTGCGCAATCAATCTGCGCTATGCTATAATTTTTTAGGCGGTAAGAATGAAAATCGAGGAGGAGAAAAATGTATTCATTGGATGAAGTGCGGGCAGTGGACGAGCAGATTGCCCAGGCGATTGTGGACGAGCAGGAGAGGCAGAACAGTCATATTGAACTGATTGCATCTGAAAACTGGGTGAGCAAGGCAGTGATGGCGGCTATGGGCAGCCCTCTTACCAACAAATATGCGGAAGGGTATCCGGGAAAGCGGTATTACGGCGGCTGTGAATGTGTGGATGTGGTAGAGAATCTGGCTATTGAAAGGGCAAAAGAGTTGTTTGGCTGTGATTATGCCAATGTGCAGCCCCACTCCGGTGCACAGGCCAATATGGCAGTGCAGTTTGCGGTTTGTAAGCCCGGCGACACGATTATGGGCATGAATCTGGACCATGGCGGACACCTGACACATGGAAGCCCGGTGAATATGTCCGGCAAGTATTTTCATATTGTGCCTTACGGCGTCAATGATGAAGGATTTCTGGATTATGATAATATGCGTAAACTGGCGCTGGAGAATAAACCTAAAATGATTATTGCGGGCGCATCGGCATACGCAAGGACCATTGACTTTAAAAAGTTCCGTGAAGTGGCGGATGAAGTGGGCGCTGTGCTGATGGTAGATATGGCGCATATTGCAGGTCTGGTTGCGGCAGGGCTTCATCCCAGCCCTATTCCTTATGCGGATGTTGTGACGACCACCACCCATAAGACACTGAGGGGACCCAGGGGCGGCCTGATTCTTTGTAATAAGGAAGCTGCGGATAAATTTAACTTTAACAAGGCTATTTTCCCCGGCATTCAGGGAGGACCTCTGATGCATGTCATTGCTGCAAAGGCAGTATGCTTCAAGGAAGCGCTTTCCGATGAGTTTAAAGCATATCAGAAAGCAATTATGGACAATGCACAGGCGCTTTGCAAAGGGCTTATGGACAGGGACATCAAGATAGTGTCCGGCGGCACGGATAATCATCTGATGCTGGTTGATTTGACTAATTACGGACTGACCGGCAAGGCAGTTGAGAAGCTTTTGGATGAAGCGCATATTACGGCAAATAAAAATACCATTCCCAATGACCCGCAGTCGCCTTTTGTCACGAGCGGCGTTCGTTTGGGAACCCCTGCTGTGACTTCGCGCGGCCTTAACACAGAGGATATGGAGCAGATTGCAGAGGCCATTTCCCTGGTTATCAAGGGCGGTGAAGAGAAGATACCGGAGGCAAGGGCTATCGTGCAGAAACTTACGGACAAATATCCTCTTGTATCATAATGGTTTCTATATAAACGGACTATGCGGCGGGTTGATGCGATATCAGCCCGCTGTTTTAAGTTTATGTTTATATGAAATGCAATTAGGGCTTGCTTTGCAGAAGTAAGTGTGATAAACTATCTTTCGGCAAAAGACATGCGTTTTTGACATGCGGACATCAGGGAAGGCATGGTAGAAAAATGGGAGAATCAACAGGATATTTTGTAGTAAAGCAGAGGGCGGTTCCCGAAGTTTTATTAAAAGTGGTGGAAGCAAAGAGACTTCTGGAATCCGAAAAAGTGCGTACGATTCAGGAGGCGGTGGATGCGGTGGGCATCAGCCGCAGTTCTTTTTACAAGTACAAAGAAGATATTTTTGAATTTCACGATAATTCACAGGGGAGAACCATTACCCTTACGTTTCAGATGGATGATGAGACGGGGCTTTTGTCAGAGGTATTGAAGACGATTGCGGATTTTAGAGCCAATATCCTGACGATTCACCAGAGTATTCCCATTAACGGCATGGCCTCTTTGAGCCTGAGCATCCAGATACTGGAGACAACCGGAGATGTTTCGCAGATGATTGCGGATATGGAAAATAAAAAAGGTGTGCATCACGTTAAAATAGTGGCAAAGGAATAATGATTAGATGGAGAGGGATTTGACATGATTCAGGTAGCGGTATTAGGATACGGCACCGTAGGAAGCGGCGTCGTGGAAGTAATCGAAAAAAACAAGGATATGGTGGACAAGAAAGCAGGAGAAGAACTGTCTGTCAAGTATATCCTGGATTTGCGGGACTTTCCGGGTGACCCGTATGAAAGTAAAGTGGTGCATGATTTTGGGCAGATTATCAGTGATGAAGAAATCAAAATTATCTGTGAAACCATGGGAGGAGTCGGGGCAGCTTATGAATTTACCAGACAGGCGCTTGCGGCAGGAAAGAGTGTGTGTACCTCCAACAAAGAGCTGGTTGCGGCCCATGGACCGGAACTGATTGCCCTCGCTAAAGAAAACAAATGCAATTATCTGTTTGAAGCCAGCGTCGGTGGCGGCATTCCGATTATCCGTCCGCTGAATTACTCGCTGACGGCAGAGCGCATTGAAGCGATAACGGGTATTTTGAACGGCACAACCAACTATATACTGTCCAAAATGGAGAATGAAGGCGCTGATTTTGATGTGGTCTTAAAAAGAGCGCAGGAAAAGGGATATGCGGAGAGAAATCCGGAAGCGGATGTGGAGGGGCATGACGCCTGCAGGAAGATAGCTATTCTTTCTTCCCTGATGCTGGGAAAAAATGTGGATTACAGACAGATTTACACGGAAGGCATCACAAAAATCACTTCCCGTGATTTTGAGTATGCAAAAAAAATGAACATGTCAATCAAATTGCTTGCCCTGAGCAAGGAGATGGGAGAAGAAACGCTTGCGATGGTAGCTCCATTTATGATAGAAGAATCGCATCCTCTCCATATGGTAAACGGTGTATTCAATGCAGTATTTGTAAAAGGCAATATGCTTGGTGATTCCATGTATTACGGCCGTGGTGCCGGTAAGCTTCCCACTGCCAGCGCAGTGGTTTCCGACGTGATTGACTGTGCAAGGCATCTGGGAAAAGTAATCATGTGTTTCTGGGATGCGCAGGAAGCCAAAATGATGTGCATTGACGAGGTGGAAAGGAAGTTCTTTTTCAGGGTAAAAGCCGGAAGTGAAGAAAAGGTAAGGGCCCTGTTTGGGGATATAGAAGAAATAAGGCTTGCCGACGTGGCAGAGGAAACCGGTTTTGTTACCCGGATTATGAAAGAAAAAGAGTTTGCCGGTCTGTACGGACAGATTGCAGATATTGCATTGGGGGAGAGGATTCGCTTGGAATAGCGTGGAAAGAAGTTCTAGCCGCTCACAGCAAAGGCTGTTTCGCGGAGAACTTCTATGTTCCACGCCGGAAAATGCCTAAAAAACGGCATTTTTCATTCGGAACTTTAGTTCCGTGGGATTATGAGATTCCGCAGAGCGGAATCATGTTGGTTAGCGTGAAAAGTACTTCTAATAGCTCATGCCAGTGGGCATTTCGCTAAGAAGTACTATGTCTGCGTAGCAGACATTTTTCACACTGGAGAATGCCCCAAAAACAGGGCATTTTCTCAGATTAGCTTGCTTATCTATGGATTATGAGTTGCGGAAATGAGGATTGATATGAAGTATTTGATTGTTTTAGGAGACGGCATGGCGGATGAGCCTATTGAGGCACTGGGAGGGAAAACACCCTTGGAATATGCGGATACGCCTTGTCTGGATGGGCTTAGCAAAAAGTCGGAAATCGGCATGGTACATACGATTCCGGACGGCATGAAGCCGGGGTCCGATACGGCGAATCTGTCTGTTCTGGGATATGACCCAAAGATATATTATTCGGGCCGTTCTCCTCTGGAAGCGCTCAGTATCGGCGTGCCCATGGAGGATACGGATATTGCGCTGCGCTGCAATATTGTCACCCTGTCTGAAGAGACTGCGCCCTTTGAAGAGCAAATAATTATTGACCACAGTTCTTCCGAAATCAGTACCGAAGACTGTGCCGTCCTGTTAAAGGCGGTGGCGGAGGAACTGACGGACGAGGAGTTTCAGTTTTATGTGGGAACCAGCTACAGGCACTGTCTGATATGGAAGGAAGGGAAAGTTTTGGATTTGACCCAGCCCCACGACGTGCTGGGGCAGGTTATCGGGCAGTATCTGCCTGCGGAAGAAAAATTTCGGAATATGATGAAGAGAAGTTATGAGATACTGGTAAACCATCCCCTGAATGCGGAACGGAAGAAGCAGGGTCTCAATCCCGCCAACTGCTGCTGGTTCTGGGGAGCGGGAACCAAACCTGCCCTTACCTCTTTTGAAGACAAAACCGGGAAAAAAGGCATGATGGTTTCGGCGGTGGATTTGCTGAAAGGGATTGCGGCAGGCGCCGGTATGGGCGTGGCGCATGTGGAAGGCGCAAACGGAGGCCTGCATACCAATTATGAAGGGAAAGTGCAGGCGGCTATAAAAGCGCTGACAGAAGACGGGTATGATTTTGCATATATTCACGTGGAAGCGCCGGATGAAATGGGACATCAGGGCAGCGTGGAGCGGAAGGTAGAGGCGATTCATTATCTGGACACAAGGGTGATTGTACCTGTTGTGGAAGAACTTCAAAAAAGGGGAGAGGATTTCAGGCTGCTTGTACTGCCGGACCATCCCACGCCGATACGGGTTCGTACCCACACCTCGGACAACGTGCCGTATATGCTTTATGACAGCACGGACGAAAAAGCAGAAAAATGGAATTACAATGAAAAAGAGTGCAGCACATGCGGCAGGGTGGTATCGCAGGGACATGCGCTGATAGAACATCTCTTTGAAAAATAATACGGCACCGCAGGCAGGAATGCGGCAGTGGGAGGAAAAGATGAAAAAAGTAGTGAAATTTGGCGGCAGTTCCCTTGCCAGTGCAGAACAGTTTATCAAGGTGGGCAATATTATCAGGGCGGACAAGGAAAGGTGTTTTGTGGTGCCTTCCGCGCCCGGAAAGCGGTTTGGCGAAGATACCAAGGTTACGGACATGCTTTATGCGTGCTATTCATTGGCGGAAGCAGGGCATGATTTTAAAAAAGAATTGCAGGAAATTAAAGACAGATATCAGGAAATCATCGACGGGCTGCATCTGGAGTTATCCCTGGATAAAGAGTTTCAGGTGATAGAAAAGAATTTTAAGGGAAAAGCAGGAAACAATTATGCAGCTTCCCGCGGGGAGTATTTAAACGGCATTGTGATGGCGGCATACCTCGGCTATGATTTTATTGATGCAGCGGAAGTGATTTTCTTTAAGGAAAACGGAGAGTTTGACGCAGACCTGACAAACGAAGTGCTTTCGGAGCGGCTTTCCCACTGTAAAAACGCGGTAGTGCCGGGCTTCTACGGCTCCTATGCGGACGGCAGGATAAAGACGTTTTCCAGAGGGGGCTCTGACATTACGGGGTCTATCGTCGCAAAGGCCGTAAAGGCGGATGTCTATGAGAACTGGACGGATGTTTCGGGCGTTTTGATTGCAGACCCCCATATTATTGATAATCCGGAGGTGATTGAGGTCATTACATACAGGGAACTGCGGGAGCTGACTTATATGGGATTCATGGTGTTTCATGAGGATGCCATTTTCCCAGTACGGCAGCAGGGTATTCCCATTAACATCCGCAATACGAATGCGCCGGAGGATGAGGGAACCTGGATAGTGGGAAGCACCTGTCAGAAGTCCAAATATGTTATCACGGGCATTGCGGGCAAAAAAGGATTTTGCGCCATCAACATTGAAAAAGACATGATGAACTCGGAAATCGGGTTTGGCAGAAAGATATTGCAGTCCTTTGAAGAAAACGGCATTTCCTTTGAACATGTGCCCTCCGGGATTGACACCATGACGGTTTTTGTGCATCAGGACGAATTTATGCACAAGGAACAGAAGGTGGTCGCCGGCATCCACAGGCTTGCCGAACCGGATTCCATTGATATTGAATCGGACCTTGCGCTGATAGCCGTGGTGGGACGCGGCATGAAATCCACACGGGGCACGGCGGGCAGGGTGTTTGCGGCTCTCGCCCATGCCAACATCAATGTAAAGATGATTGACCAGGGCTCTTCCGAGTTAAATATCATTATCGGTGTTGCAAATGAGGATTTTGACGCGGCGATTCGGGCAATTTATGATATTTTTGTGGTAACCCAGTTATAATATGAAAAGGACAGGCGGACTTTTTTTCAAAAAGCCCGCTTGTCTGCGTTTTTGCTGTAATTTTGTGTCGAATTTTGGGAAAAACAGGTATATTGACTGAAAATTCTAAAAAAATTGAAGAAAAATTAAAAAATATGTTGACAAATGGAGAAAAGGCAGATATAATAAACACATAAACAAAAGAAAAATGAAAAAAAGCAGAATTGCTAATACAAAAGAAAGCGAGGTACGGACCACCTAAAACGTAAATTTCTTTTCAAAACATCCATATAAAAGACAAATGAATAAAGGAACCAACGATACTTGTATAAAGTACACGTGAAAAGGTAACGAAACACAACGGAAAAAATGCAGTTGGCGTTACAGTACAATCAGTACGAATGTAAAAGTGGAAAAGTACAAAGGAAAAATATGGATGACAAATCGGTAACTGTAAACAATTTTCAATAATTAAATAGGAGGTTAGTCCATTGGATAGCATAGTCTGAAAGGGCGCATTGATTGAAAATAGTCGATGCGCTCTTTTACTGTATGTACAATTGTGTGCTTATAGTATGATGGAAGGACGATTTGTTTATTAAAAATTGATGAAGATTGAAAAAGTAAAGTATTTCCTGTGGAAAAATGTAAGAAAATAAGGTATGATATACCATATATATTGAGGAGAATTTATAATATGGGTGAAAATACTGGTTTAGAGCAGGATAATAAAGAGATACAGGAAAAGAGAGAAGAGCGCAGGAAGAGAAGAAAACGCAGTCAGGCGGCGGCATATTTGACTTTGACATGTTTTGTGGTTTTGTTTGCGGGACTGATTGTTATGACTGTGACGATGATTGGAAAACAGGTAAAGGAAAAAGACAACGCAAGCGCTTCTTTGTCGGATAACATTGGAAACTTGATGGAAACAGAGGAAACATTGGTAAAGCCGGAACCTTCTGACATGGTACTGGAGCAGACGCCGGAAGAAAAGCTGGATGCAATCATCAATTCAGCAATAGAAGTTATGCCTATCGAGGATAAAGTGGCAGGGCTTTTTATTGTGACTCCCGAGTCGATTACAGGGGTTGGCACGGCAGTGCAGGCCGGAGACGGTACGAAGGAAGCATTAAATAATTGGGCAGTTGGCGGTCTCATATATTTTAACAAAAATATTACTTCCGAAGAACAGATAACGGAAATGATATCCAATACTTCTCTTTATAGCAGATACCCTCTTTTTATCGGGGTGGATGAAGAAGGGGGAAAAGTGAGCAGGGTGGCAGAGGCCGGGCTCGGCACAAATGTAGGCAGTGCCCAGACAATCGGCGCAACCGCAGACCCGACTCAGGCATATGCGGCAGGACAGACTATCGGCGGATATCTCAGCCCTCTTGGCTTTAATCTGGATTTTGCACCTGTTGCGGATATTCATAATACGGAGGAGAGTATCATCGGGGACCGTGCATATGGCACTGACAGTACAGTGGTTGCGTCCATGACGGCATCCATGGTTCAGGGGCTTCAGGAAAACGGTGTCAGCGCATGTCTGAAGCATTTTCCCGGTATCGGCAGCAGTACCGAGGATACTCACAGCGGACTTGCCGTTACTGAGAGGACTGCGGAGCAGTTCAGGGCCGAGGAATTTACGGTATTTAGAGCAGGTATTGATGCGGGAGCCGATTTTGTGATGGTAAGCCACATGGCGGCGCCGGCATTTACCGGTGACAATACCCCCTGTACCCTGTCAAAAGCAGTGGTAACGGATATCCTGCGTGAGGAATTGGGCTTTAACGGCGTAATTATCACCGATGCCATGAACATGGGAGCCATTACGGAATATTATGAGGCGGATGACGCTGCCATTCAGGCGCTGAAGGCAGGATGCGATATGATACTGATGCCTGATGATTTTGAAAAAGCATACAATGGTGTGCTGGAGGCCGTACAGAATGGAGTGATTTCCGAAGAGCGCATCAATGATTCCCTGCGCCGTATCTACAGAATCAAATATGCCGACAGACTGACGGATTAAGTTATATGGCTGCCGTTTTGTAATTTGCGGTAAACGTAGTTGACAAATAAAGGCACTTATAGTATATTATTACTTGTCCGCAAGAAAAGGACAAGTAAATTGCGCGAGTGGCTCAGCGGTGGAGCACCTCCTTGCCAAGGAGGGGGTCGCGGGTTCGATTCCCGTCTCGCGCTTTCCCTTTGATTTAAACCGGTTTGAACCGGCTTTTTTTATTTCAACAATCCATCAGATAAAACTAATCAGCTATACAATTCCGAAGCGTCCGTTGGAAACATGGGAGTTTCCTGCAGGCTAAGAGTATCTAACATGCTCAAAAGCCGGCGCATGTAAGATACTCTAACCCTGCACCACTGGTAACAATTTAAAAGCACGCCGAAGGAAAAAAAGGTTATTGCAGCACTACAAACTAGCTATCCTGAACGTTAAATGCAAGCCCGGATTCCATGTAATGAAGCAATTCTCCATGGTTATCCGCATAAGTAAGGATATAGTTGCGTTCCGTGGTCCTCATTTCAGCATGTCCCAGTAAATCCGATATATAACGGGTAGGCATTCCTGAAGCATGCAGCATAGTGGCAAACGTCTTACGAATGCAATGGGTACTGAAACTATTTATTCCGCACAGGGAGCAGAGGCGGCGAAGTGTCCGGTCAAGGGAGCGTACCAGAATACAGTCCGTTCCATCATAGGCAAGGAAAGGGCTTGCATACCCACAGCGCCGGTGATGGTCCTTCAGTCTCTTCAGGATACGCACTGCATCCGGGACAAGCGGCAGTTCCCGGAAGGAGTGCAGCGTTTTAGTATCTTCCACAACCCTGTAAGTCATGGTGCCACATCTATTTCCTTCGTCATCCCGGGAACAGGTCTTTACTTCAGTTTTATAAATTCTGACAGTACAGCCCTTCAAGTCTATGTCCGGCCACGTCAGGGAAGCCAATTCACCAACCCGGAGTCCTAAATAGAAATTCAGGACAAGGCAAAAGCACGCGCTCTGTTTGAGGGGATACACTTTTTTGAAAACAGCAACCATAAGCGTTTCAATATCCGATTCCGGAATAGCAAAATACTGGCGACCATAAGGAGAAAGACTGCCGTCAGGAATATAACGCCTGACTTTTCCCCAGTCCAGAAGCGGCGCACCAAGTTCCATATCCTTAGCGTAAACCAATACATTGTTTATAACCTGATATATCCGGGAAAATTCCTTACAAGATACACCGCCCACACCCCGCACAACTTCAGTAATGAAACGTGCTACAATTTTTTCATTTATTCCGGAAACAGGCATGTTCTCCAGAAAGCTTCCAGCATAATGCCTGTTATACGTACACTCAATACGGTCACAACTCTGTGCCTTTATCGTCCGGAGTTTCATCCTGAACCATTGCAGGTAAGCTTCCCGGAATGTCACTTGCTGCTTGAGCGTTATCTTTACAATTCCATTTTCTATCCCGAAGGATATCCAATCCTTTAAGTCCAATGTTATCTTTCCCCTTCTTGTTTCCGGAAACAGTTGTACCCGGTGCATCAAAGTGATTATAGGAATCGTAAATTTCATATATACGATTCCGCCCCAGAAAAAAAGTGCTTTCCACCCTTTCATGAATTGGATACCAATGTTTAGACGCAATATAAAGGTTACCGCCAGTAAAGAGCCCCACGACAAGACCAAGATAACCGGCTCTGCTGACCTTCCGGTGAATGGTGTCATATTCTATCAGACTGCGGACCTGCCTATCAAGCATGCGGTCAAACTGTGCAACCAGAATAACATCATATCCATAATGGCGATGCTGAGAGAAAAAGGAAAGCCAGCCCTGACGACCTATATTCTGCCATTCCCGGCTATTAAACAGCAGCTGCGCTTCATCAATGACAAGAAGCAATTCCCCTTCCCGAAGTCGGCGACCAAGATGCCGGGAATAACGGCGCGAAAACAGCAGCAGCCTTTCAGGGGTAAGACGGTCATTTGACACATAAATATAACTGCTTTTACAGCGTTTTACTGCCTTTGTATTAATATAAAAATTTCCTACAATGACGCGCCCACGCATCCGGAGCCGGTCCCGTATTTTTTTTGCAGTGTGCAAACTTTTTCCACTTCCGGGCGTTCCGCTGTATAACTCTATCATGACAGCACCCCCTAGCTAATAAGCTTCAGCCAGCGGGCTATAACACTGTAAGCATAGTAAAGGGCTATGGCGGTCAGCCATGCCATTCCAATTTTCAGCATATCACCGATAGGAATAAACCAGTTAATATAGCCAATGTACGGAAGCGCGCCCAGGGAATCAATCACCCCGGTGAATGGGGAGAGCGGGAGCAGGGAGAGCAGCACTGCCAAAAATTTATCAAGAAGTTCTTTCATAAAATCCAACATATCATCACCACCTTATCAGTTTAGGAGTTACCGATATCAAAAGAATAACAAACGAAACCAGTTCCCCTATCCGAAAAATTTCCATTATATCATTCATAAAAGACAAATCAATATCTACCGTCATATCTATGCCTAAAGCAGGAACAACAAAAGGAAAATCAAAACGCGGGGTAACGGGTTCTGCATCCAGTACCTCCAGAAAATGAATAAAGTCAAAAGGCAGGCAGAACGGGAATACCATCCTTAAATCTATTTTATATTTTCCCAATTCTCCATCATCCGGCTTTGGTTCCGGAGATGGCTCCGGAACAGGGTCAGGAAGCGCTTCAGGAACTGAAACCGCCACAGCTTCAGTAACAGCTTCCTTATATGCCTCCGTGTTGGCAGCCAGGTTCGCATCCGGAAGGGGAAGGGGAGCGAGTGCCGTATTCAGCGCCTGGGAAAGACCGGGAAGGGCGGCAGGGTCAAAGTAAATACCTGCGAACGGCGCAAGTTGGACATCAAGGGAACTTGCAAGTGTTGGAAAATCATAAGCCTCACCATTCAAAACCCCGGTCAAACTGTCAGCAGACAAAGCATTTACATAATCCAAGGCATAGTCAAAGCTTGAAAAAATAGGAAAATTGAAAGACCACTCAACAGACCCATCATATTTATAAGTCTGAAGCACGGAAGACAATACATCCAGACTAATAGTTGTATTTGAAGATTTCCCATCATCAAGATAATACATCTGCCCATATCCAAGCTTGTTTTTAATCGAACTCGGATACCAAAGGGAGAAACGGCCATTATTATAATAGCCGCACACCGGAAAATCCGTGATAAAATCAAAATTATAATAACTAACCGTATCGCGCAAGGTGCCGTTATAGTTTACCTGACCGAGACGGATAACATTTCCAACCACATGATAACTATCCGCAGAAACCCGGTATTCATCCGGTGTAAAATGATATTTCTTATAATTAAAAAGCCCCTCATAGCTGATATCTGGATTAAAATACGCATCGGGGTTAAGTTCCTCCACGTTGCCAGATGCAAGGTCATATATCCAGGCACCCATCGCCGACATGAAGGACGTGCCTATTTTTATGGCTTCCACTTTGGAAAAATCCTTATTGCCGCCGGGACTGCCGGAAGAGCCGGCGCCGCCCTGCACAACGGAATAATTCTGCCAGGTTTCCTCGTCCGGCAGCTGCAGCGCCCCGCTCCCATCTGTCCACGACTGTGCCAGGTCGCCCCATGTAATAACGGTCCCGCTATCCAAGACCATATAGACCGCGTCTGCATCCAGTTCCAGATTCGTGCCGGGAAGACCGGCGGAACGGCAGGCGGAATCCATGAATGAATCAAAAAGCCCCATTGCTGAATCATAGTCAAGGGAACCAATGTCCGATGCGCCGCTGGCAATCATACCGTTTATCAGCAGCGTGTATAAAATTTCCATTATCTCAAGTGATGCTTCCGGGCTATAGGCGACGGAGGACGCCCGAACCGATAATGCAGCACAAGGACTTAACACCAAGCCGCAGGAAAGCAGCAGGGACAGGAAAACATAAATAAATCTATTTTTCATATCATACCTCCTACAATCATAGCCGGTGCTGCATTCATCGCGGGGCCCCTATGTCCCCGCTCAGCCTGCACCCCCGGCAAATAAAAAAGAGGCACGGGCAACCTTGTACCCATGCCCCTTCATTATGTTACTTTTAGCCTTTGATTCTTTTAAGCCAAGACAGACCAAACTTAACAGCAACCACAGCCCCGGTAATAGCCGCAATAACGGGAACCACGATAGCAAGCGTTCCAAAGACACTTGATTGGACATTGGAAACAGCAGTCTGCATAACTCCGGTAACATCAAAGCTACTGGCTGCACCTTCAGCAGCCAAAACCACCACAGCACCTAAAGCCTTCATACTTCATCACCTCCTTTCAGCATGGAAAATACGGCAAAAACCACATACCCTATCAAATAAACTACACATTCCATAACAGCGCCGACGCACATCATTGTGAATGATATAGTTAGAAAATAATCAAGCATGCTAACCCCTCCAAAATCCTTTCATAAATACCATACCGGACACAAGTCCAAGCAGGATTAGAATACAGGTCACACCACACTGAAGAAGGTCATTCTGCTTCCGCATTTCTTCCAGAAGCAAGAGGGTTTCTGTCCCTGTTTCCCCCAGCGCCGCCGATTCATACCCGGGAACCTGCACAGATATGCCGGGGTTCTGCCAACCATCACCCATGGACACATCCGGGAAAACCATGTTTCCGGACACATCCGGCGTCATGCCTTCCATGGCGCAAGCTGGAAACCCGACAGCGAGGGTCTGCCGAAACCGTTTATCTCATACTCCGGGATAAATTCCATGCCGACACAGTCCGGCTTCAGTGTTCCGACCCTGTCATCCGGCAGGAAGAAATCTGTAGCCCTGACCCCGAAGCGTCCGGCGGTGTTATCCTCCGGCGTGCAGTCGCTTCCTACGGTAATCACCGTCAGCGGCTTGTTTGCCTTGCTTGTAAAATTGCGGTATCCCAGCACCTGAAACCTTACCTTGTTCATTTTCATTACCTTCCTTTCGTTTCATGCTGTTTACAGTTACATTTCCCCGTATATTGCCGGTAGGACAGCATCATTTTCTATTAGCCAGTTGCCATTTCATAGAGAGAGTTAAGCTGGTCCGTGAAAATACGGTAACAGACTTTATCAATGTCATCCATTTGCAGCGCATACCAGAGGGCACCGCGAAGCTTCATGATTTCATCGACCAAAAACTCTTCCGGGCAGTCATCAGCTTCAGGACCTGCTGGAAGCGTTAAATCATCCACAATCTCTTTAATCTTTTTTCTAAAATAGTCAGTTCGTTCCACCATAGCGTCTATGTTCATTTCTTTTCCCCTTAATCTGACAGGCATATGGGTAGGTGGTTGCGCTATGCCTGTCCTTTCTCCCGGCGCAATCGGGGCTACATGTTTTCTTGCCTTTTCAGCACTTTTCTGTTATCATGGTTCTAACCAGCAGGGCGCAGGGCAAGTGATAGGGGTATTGGTTACCCTGCGCCACAACTTAAGCAATATCACTTAGATACTAGGTGCTATCACTTTCAATCATATTATCACGGTGATAGCACTTGTGTCAACAACTTTATTACAGGAGCAAAGCAGATGCCAAGTGATAAACCACAGATACTTATACGCACAGACAAAGAACTGATAGAAAAACTTGATATAATTGCAAAAAGACAGAATCGTTCTAGAGCTAATCTTGCGGAAACGATTCTAAAAGATTTTATTGAGCAGTACGAAAAAGAACACGGAAGAATTAACAGCGCGGAGTTATCAGTTTCCAAGACTGGATAAACAGGAGATAAAGACATGGTGAAAATCGTCATCGGATTGGCGGTCATTCTTTTACTTGGCATAGGTACAATACGGGTACTGGTTGACAGTATAAGACCGATGCCGCCCAGAAAGAGGCGCCACCGCCGGAGAAAAACGAAGGTACATGCCGTACACATGGACAAAACCAGCGCATACATAGAAGCCGCATGGGAAGAAACACTGAAATAGATGTTGCTTTACAACGGAAAATCTTTACCACAGGAACAGGTCTGGCACTGTAGGGCGGTAAACAATGCCTCCTACCCCCATCAGAACCCTGAATGTATACGCATGTCCATGAACAGGGCTATGCCCATGGACAACGCTGGAGCGGGAGGGGATAACCGGCATTACCGCTTAATAGATGCATCTTATCATACTGAAGCTTTTATCAGGTACACCACGCAGGACCGGAGTTCCAATCAGAACGCCAGCCGGGACACGCCTGTGTAACAAGGGTCTGCATGTGACCGCTCATCCGCGCAACTGCATCATCAAAGTGGTCTGTTATAATATCGAAACAGCCACCATCAGCGATGATTACACCTGCAAGCGTCGGCAGAACGGAGCGTACCAGCCAGCTTCTTTTTTCCTTGATTGTCTTTCCGGCTTTCTCCACATAAAGCCGGAGTTTTTTTATGGTTTCCACAAATTCAGCCCATAACGGATGCAGGGAGCAGCGCGAACGGTTCGAGTCATCCGGTATAATGATTCGCACATAGTTATTTAGTATCCCCGTCACCACTTCCCCTAGGGACTTGCTTTTTACCAGCATATCAGCTGCTATGTTGGCGCGCTGGTTCTTCAATTCCAGTTCCCACCTGACCCAGGGCTCCAGCAGCCTTTCTTTTTCATCCTCAATTTTCCTATTGCGCTCCAACATCTTATCATACACACGCAACATAACTTCACTCTGCCGGGAACCGAGATAGATTGTCCGTCCCACCGGTTCCAAGGATAGCGTGGATTCACACACATCCCGGAAAGTACGGAACTTGCTTACTACCTCTTGTCTGTCCAGAAACCGGCGCACGTCATCCAGAGTAAAATACCTGCAGCCCCTGTCATCAATAGCAAGGTCCAGACGCGTGAACCAGCCTATACGTTGCACATCCCTTAGAAACTCGGTCATGATGGTATTGCCAAAGTCAGAGAGTTCTACAGCTTCACCGCCAAACGGCGTTTCGGTCATGAGGGTTTCCTGGTAATGCTCCATCACGTCACGGATAGCAGAGCCTGTAATTACCACATGGATGCCCATACATTCAGTCCCGTCCGCCATCACTGAAACAGGATAACCTTTCAGTCGGTACACGGTCATGTAACCGTTTGCCCCCTTTGGAAGCTGTAGAAAGTCGGTAGACTGGTATCCCAGAAAACTGAAAACTTCAGAAACATCCTTTACCGATACTGTTGTAAAAGCAATCCAGTCTATTGATACAGAAAGAGCATTTGTTAATGTTGCATTATCTCCAAACATGTGATACCTTGTAATTACTACCCCCGTATTACTGGACGGGGGTATATACAATTCCCTTTCCGGGAAAATGCTTTTTTTCGGGATTCGGGTTCGATTCCCGTCTCGCGCTTTTGTTATGAAAGCATTAAATATCTGTTAAGATATTTGATGCTTTTTGGTTTATGGGAAAGCAAGGTGTAAGCAAATACAGGAGGAGAGACATGAGCGTAAGTTCCCAAAAGTTATTAAAGCCATCCGGAGTGGATTTATTACAGGGTCCCATTTTCGGTCCAATGATTCGTTTTGCATTGCCACTCTTTTTATCAAGTATATTTCAGCAGTTGTATAATACGGTGGATACCGTAATTGTGGGTCATACTCTGGGAGAAACAGCCCTTGCAGCAATGGGTGCTGCTACGCCGGCATATGATTTGCTGATTGGATTTGCTTTTGGTATCGGGGGCGGTTTATCCATCGTGACTGCCAGAAGCTATGGCTCAAAGGATGAAAATCTTTTGAAACGTTCAGTAGCTTCATCTCTGGTAATCGGAGCTGTCATTACACTTGTACTCACGCTGCTTACGAGAGTGATTTTAGTTCCTTTTTTAAAGTTGTTAAATACGCCGCCGGAAATCATAGGGGAAGCATATCAATATGTTTCCACCATAACACTTTTTATGGGGGTTATGTTTGCCTATAATTTATGCGCGGGAATGATGAGGGCAATCGGCAACAGTGTTATGCCGTTGGTTTTTCTGATAGTTTCTTCCTTAACTAACATAGTGCTTGATATTTTGTTTATCCGCCACTTGAATATGGGTATTATAGGCGCCGCGGCCGCGACCGTAATTGCCCAGGGGTTATCGGTAGTTCTCTGTCTGATTTATATTGTAAAGAAAGCCCGCATCCTGATACCGGAGAAGAAGCATTTTGTTTTTGATGCGGATTTGTATAAAGAGATGACGGCGCAGGGCTTGTCCATGGCGCTGATGCATTGTCTTGTTTCTGCGGGAAGCGCTATTTTGCAGGCAGGGATTAACAATCTGGGATATCTGATTATAGCCGGACACACTGCTGCCAGAAAGTTGTATCAATTAGGCATGATGCTTTTTTCTGCCATGACGCAGACGGTCAGTACTTTTGTTTCCCAGAACCGGGGGGCCAATCAGGTAGGGCGTATCCGTAAGGCTATGAAAAGCGCTTACCTTTATAATGCCTGTGCAACATTTGTCATTACAGTATTTATGTGGATTTTAGCTCCTTTTATGGTTCGCCTGATTTCCGGTTCTTCGGAAAAGGTTGTCTTGGAGAACGGAGCATGGTACTTGAGGGTAGTTGCACCGTTCTATTTTGTGCTGGGACTTGTAAACTGCACCAGAAATGCATTACAGGCAATCGGCCAGAAGGTATTGCCGTTGTGGTCCAGCATCATAGAACTGATTGGAAAGATTTTGTTTGCCGCTCTTTTTATTCCCAAATATGAGTACGCTGCCGTTATTTTCTGTGAGCCAATTATCTGGTGTCTGATGGCGGTGGAATTGCTTCTGGCTTTTTGGAGAAATCCATACATAAAGGCAGGCAGAGAAAAGAAAATAATGGAAGCGGCGGAAACGGAACAGCAGGGGAATTCTATTTTGGAAAAAAACGAAACGCAGGAGTGAAATACTTGATTTGCAAAGCATATCATTATACAATGGTTATATGGTAAAAACGCAAAACTATATTATTTTACGTTCCGGGGTTTTTTTATTCGGGGGAAAGCCCGGACGGGAAAGGCGTGGGGATAAGGATGAAACTGACATTTATCGGAGCAGACCATGAGGTGACGGGAAGCTGTCATTGCCTTGAGGTGGGTGGAAAGCACATATTGGTGGATTATGGCATGGAACAGGGGGTTAATACTTTTGAGAATGCAAAACTGCCTGTAGATGAGGCTTGTATTGACTATGTGTTTCTGACACATGCACATGTAGACCATTCGGGTTTATTGCCGCTGTTGTATGCAAAGGGATTCAGGGGACAGGTGTTTGCGACGGACGCATCGGCGGATTTGTGTGAAATCATGCTTCGGGACTGTGCCCATATTCAGGCGATGGAGGCAGAATGGAAAAACCGGAAGGCAAAGAGAAGCACCGGCATGGAGAAAGTAGAACCGGTATACACCATGGAAGATGCGGAAGGTTTAATCAGGCGTATTGTGCCATGCCATTATGACACAGTAATCGATGTATGTGAGGGCGTGAAGATACGTTTTACGGATATCGGACATCTCCTTGGTTCTGCCAGTATCGAAGTCTGGCTGACGGAAGGGGAATCCAGCAAGAAGATTGTTTTTTCCGGAGATATCGGTAACAAAGATAAACCGCTTTTAAAGCATCCCCGTTATACGGAAGAAGCGGATTATGTTGTGATGGAAAGTACATACGGTGACAGGCTGCACGGGGTGGACCATCCGGATTATGCGCAGGAACTGGCAAAGATTATACAGGAAACCCTTGACAAGGGCGGGAATGTGGTGATTCCTTCTTTTGCAGTGGGCAGAACCCAGGAAATCCTTTATTATATCAGAAAAATCAAGGCGGACGGCCTTGTAAAAGGACACGGCGTTTTCCCGGTATATGTGGACAGTCCCATGGCTGTGCGTGCCACATCTATTTTTCAGGAAAATAAAGCGGAGTGTTTTGGTGAGGAAGCGCTGGAGCTGGTTCATCAGGGTATCAATCCCATTTCTTTTCCGGGCTTGAAGCTGTCCATCACCAGTGATGAATCAAAGGCAATAAATTTCGAAGACACGCCAAAAGTAATTATTTCGGCTTCGGGAATGTGTGAGGCAGGGCGAATCCGGCATCATTTGAAGCATAACCTGTGGAGACCGGAGTCTACTGTTCTATTTGTGGGGTATCAGTCGATAGGTACCCTCGGAAGGGCCATTGTGGAGGGAGCAAAGGAAGTAAAACTGTTTGGTGAGCCGATTGAGATACGTGCCAGAATAGCAAAACTGGCAGGACTAAGCGGCCACGCCGATAAAAACGGACTGCTCGACTGGGTATTGGCGTTTAAGGAAAAGCCCCGCAAGGTTTTCGTTGTGCACGGTGAAGACAGCGTCTGCAACTCTTTTGTGGAATGTCTTATGGTGGAGCATGGTATCAAGGCTTATGCGCCTTACAGCGGAACGGTGTTTAACCTTGCAACCGGTAAACTGGAATATGAAGCAGAGCCGATAGCTGTTAAGAAGAGGGAAAAGACAGCCTCGGGTGTTTATGCAAGGCTTCTTGCTGCCGGACAGAGGCTGCTTGCCATTATTAAGAGAAGCGAAGGCAGCAGCAATAAGGATTTGGCGAAGTTTGCTGACCAGGTGACGACAATTTGCGATAAGTGGGAAACGTGAAAGGGATAAAGCAGCACCGGGTTTGATTTGCTAAATGGTACTTTGGGAAGGGAGAAAAGATGAGCAGGGCGGATAGGATATTTATAGATATGTGCAGGGATATACTGGACAACGGGACAAGCACCGAGGGGGAAAAGGTGAGACCCAAGTGGGAGGACGGGACGCCTGCCTACACGGTAAAGAAGTTTGGCGTTGTCAACCGTTATAATCTGGCGGAGGAGTTTCCGATTCTGACCCTGCGGAGGACGGCATTAAAAACCGCCACCGATGAAATCCTCTGGATATGGCAGCAGAAATCCAACAATATCCATGATTTGCACAGCCACATCTGGGACGAGTGGGCGGATGAGGACGGCTCCATAGGAAAGGCTTACGGATATCAGCTTGGGGTGAAGCATCAGTACAAAGAGGGCATGATGGACCAGGTGGACAGGGTGATTTATGATTTAAAGAACAATCCTTTTTCCCGGCGTATCATGACGAATATTTATGTGCATCAGGATTTATACGAGATGAACCTGTATCCGTGCGCCTACAGCATGACCTTCAACGTGACGCAGAAAAAGGGAGAAGAAAAGCTTACGCTGAACGCCGTGCTGAACCAGCGTTCCCAGGATGTTCTGGCGGCAAACAATTGGAACGTGGTGCAGTATGCGGTGCTGGTCCATATGCTTGCGCAGGTGTGCGGCATGCAGGCAGGGGAGCTGGTACACGTGATTGCCGACGCCCATATTTATGACAGGCATATTCCCGTTATTGAGGAACTGATAAAAAGAGAGCCCAAGGAAGCGCCGAAGTTCTGGTTGAATCCTGATATACATGATTTTTATGACTTTACCAGAAATGATGTGAAGCTGGAGGGTTATGAATTTGGTCCTCAGATTGAAAACATCCCGATTGCCATTTAGGAGGAGAGAGCGCCGAAAGGCATGTTACAGATATTTGACGGACAGGCGATACCATGTGACGGACTAAAGCGGATATTTCCGGAAGCGTTTAATTTATAAGAGGGATTAAGATGAATAAGAAGGGATTTTTAGCAGGCACGGCGGTGCTTTTGCTTTTATTCTTTATGGCGTGCGGCGCCCCGTCCTCCGAAGAAAGGGCGTTGCGGAACATGGGGAAAGAAAGGGCGCTGTGTGAAACAGAGGAGGAAGCGGCTTCTGTATGGACAGAAGATAGGGCGGACGCCGTAAAAACAGCAGACGGGGACAAAAAAGCGCTGAAGGAGGAAGAGGAGCCCAAATGGGGACACTATACCGTTACGGCAGAAATTACCGTGGATAACGGCAGGAAGCTGGATTTAATCCTGCATGGGTTTCGGCCGGAGGATAGGAGCTGTTATGGAATAGATAAGATTGATGTGTATGACGGTGCAGATTTGATTCAGACCATATCTGTTAAAGAGGCTATGCTGGAGGAGGGTACGGCTAACTATGGATATATAGAGGGATATACGGAGACATGGGATGAAGATGGGGGACTGTATATTGGAGATATGAATTTTGACGGCGTGGAGGACATTGGCCTATTTGCATGGATTCCCCTCGTCAATATTCCGTACTATTACTGGCTGTGGGATAAGGAAGAACAGCAGTTTACCTATGCTTTCTGTATATGTGAGCCTACTTTAATTGACACGGAAAAGGAACAGATAGAGGTGTATTTAAGAGATGGCGCCAGTGGCCGTTGTACGGAATATTATGCATATGACGAAAACGGCGAGCTACAACTGGTAGGGTATATATATGATGATTATAGCGATGATGTTCTGAAACGGGAAATTTATGAATTGATAGACGGGGAAATGCAGTTAATAGGGGAGGAACCACTGCAACCGATGGTGGGATAAAGGAGCGGACATGAATATTGTGGTAACGGTGGATGAAAACTGGGCTATCGGCGGAAAGGACGGACTGCTTGTGCAGATTCCGGCAGACCTGCGGAATCAGCAGCGCCTGACGGCAGGCGGTATCATGGTGATGGGCAGGAAAACCTTTCAGGCCATGCCGCAGGGGACACCGGTGTATGGGACAGACAGCATCGTATTGTCGGAAAATGCTTCCTACAGCGCCAAAGGGGCAAAAACCGTACATTCCAAGGACGAACTGCTAGCAGCGCTTAACGACGCCAAAGAAAAGGAAGTTTTTGTCTTAGGCGGCGAAAGCATATACCGTCTGTTGCTTTCGCACTGTGATACGGCGTATGTCACCATGGTGGAAAAGGCGTATGCCGCCTCCAGATATTTTGAGAATCTGGACGAAAGCGGGGAATGGAAGCTGACGGAGGAGAGCGACGAGCAGACTTACTTTGATATTACTTATTATTTCAGGAAGTATGAGAGAGACAGGTGAAAGTATGAGTAAGCAGAAAGGTGGTTATTACCCACAGTGAAAAATGAGATGATATTCGTCGTGGCTTTTTATAACGAAAAAGTATCGCAGATGATAGTGGAAAAGTATGGGTTTGAACCGCTTACAGCTCTCAGAAAGTTTCTTTTTTCTGAAACTTACCGGATGCTTATAGATGATGAACTTGAAATGTGGGATTTTAGTCCTTTTGGAATTTTTGACATGTGGGAAGCAGAGCAGGTTACGGGAAATCCGCGAAATTCTTTATATATCAGGAGAGATTGATATGGAAAATGAAATGAGATTTTTCATATATTTGATTGAAAGTTATGCGGATTATAAGAATACTTCTACTGATGTGGTTATGAAATTCCGGGATAAGTTGGGACTAACAGATTTATATATGGCATGTATGAAAGATGCCATCCGGAACGTATAGAGAATGCTTTTGAGGATATTGACAGGCTTGTTGCAAAAAACAACCCTAAACATATGGCTGAATAAAAAATGAGGAGTTGCAACGCAGGCTGCAGCGCGGTTTTCTGAATTTGCAAAACCGATTCAGTTATCAGATAATAAGTAAGCTGTATCGAAACCATAGGAGGAAAAAACGTAAAATTGGAAACCGAAAGACTAATCCTGCGCCGCTGGAAAGAAAGCGACGCAGAGGATTTATACAAATATGCCAGCAATCCTGATGTGGGACCGATTGCCGGATGGCCGCCGCATCAGAGCATTGATGAGAGCCGAAATATTATTAAGACCGTTTTTTGCGGTGCAGAAGCATATGCGATGTGTCTGAAGTCAGATAACCGGGCTATCGGGGCGATTGAACTAAAACTGAACGGGCATACCGATATGACCGAAAAAGACGATGAGTGCGAGTTGGGGTATTGGCTTGGCAAACCGTTCTGGGGTCAGGGGTTGATGCCGGAAGCCGCAAGGGAAATGCTGCGACATGCTTTTTGGGACATCGGCATGAATAAGGTATGGTGCGGCTATTACGAGGGCAACACCAAGTCAAAACGTGTGCAGGAAAAGGTGGGCTTTCAGTATCAATGGACTACCGAGGGTGTTGATGTTCCCCTGATGCACGAAAAACGGATTGGTCATGTAAACTGCATGACAAAAGAAGAATGGATACGGTTAAAGGGATAATCCTGCCAGTCGGTTTGATTAAATAAAAGAAAAGAAAAAAGGAGAAATGCTGTTTGAAGACATTTAGTAAATCAATGGCGATTGCAGCATAACCGGGAGGTTTGCCTACAATACAGCAAGCCTCCTAAAGGGTTTATGATTTTATTTTTAGGAGCAATCTGGTGATATGTCAAGATGATTTTTGAAAAGATTTTGATATGTTTT
>ERZ777305.1377-NODE-1377-length-29344-cov-10.235515_pt1 | contig 29344 bp, 19 predicted proteins | sample MGYA00374965_ERZ777305 | MGnify/ENA primary metagenome ERZ777305 (study PRJEB29328, sample SAMD00013331) | mouse gut metagenome | study: EMG produced TPA metagenomics assembly of the Metagenome analysis of fecal microbiota from mouse which was promoted... | reverse complement strand
GACACAAGGATTTTCAGTCCTTTGCTCTACCAACTGAGCTATGGCACCATCATTAACGCTTTATCTCTCATAAGCGTGTGCAAATGTAGGGATAATTTTCGATCCGTGCAAGTTTTTCGGAAGAAAAATTTGCCGTTCGCGCAAAGTCGTATCAATAATCGTCGGATTACAGCCTCTGAACAAGGCCGAACCGCCGTTATTGCCGCGCGACCCGCAAAAAAAAGGACCGCCCTCGAAAAGACGGTCCCGCCTGTTTGCACGTCGCCTTCGTCGGGCGATCGTCGATTCGTTGTCGGTCGATCAATTGATGGATTTCTTGTCGGGCGCTGCGCTCTCGGGCGCGGCAGCCTCCATCTCGTTCTGCGTGCTCACCATCTCCACTGCATCCGCGGCCGCCGTACAGTCGCCGATCGTCACGGGCATGTTCCACGATATCTGGAGTTTGGTCACCCCGTACAGCATTGCCGCATATTCGGGCGAACCGTCGTTTTCGGCCAGCACCGCCACGGCATCCACATCGGTATACTCCGCGAAGAACTGCGTCACCGCGGTCACGCCGAACAGCTTGGGCGCATGGCGCACCGCGATGTCCTGCTCGACGCAGCCCAGAGCCTTGAGGCTCTCGACTGCGGCCGACAGATTGCGATGGGCGAAACTTATCTGTTCGTCCACGATGATTATGCCTATCTTGAATCGATCCACCGTTCTATAAGGATCTTAGTCGACCAATCTCGCTGCGTCGCGCGCATCGATCGATGCGGGATAGTCGCGCTGTATGGCGCGCAGACACTCCTCGGCCTTGCTCTCGTTGCCTGCGGCGCGGAACGCCAGAGCGGCCTTGCGCAGATACATGGGGGCGGTGAAGTCGTTGTCGCTCTCGCGCACGGCCTTCTCGAACAACGAAGCTGCCTTGGCGTAATCGCCCTTCTCGACCGCGATGTCGCCCTTGATGCCGGCGGCCATGGCGTTGACCATCTGTCCCGGGACGCCCTTCACGTTCGAATACTTGCCGATGTACTTCTCGGCGCGATCCGGATCGCCCAGACGCAATGCGCACGATGCGGCATAGAGGCTCGCCAGATTACCTGCGGGCGTGCTGCCGTATTTGTCGGCCACCTCGGCGAATCCCGGGGCGCTCGCGTCGCCGTCGAGGGCCAAAGCGTAATCGGCATTCTGCTGTTCGAAACGATACTGCGCCTCGTAAAGCATCTCCTGCGCTTTCTCCATGCGGGGTTCCATGACCAGTTTTTTGTAGCCGAACACCGCGGCGGCGAGAACGAAGATCGCGACGAGCGCGATCACCATCGTTTTACTGTTTTTCTCGAAGAAGTTTTCGGTTTGTTCCTGAGCCGCTTCGAGTATCTCCTCTTGAGGAGTCGCTACCTCTTTTGCCATAAAATTTATAATTTTTCAGTTGATATTCATTTTATTTCAAAGTGCAAAAATATAATAAAAAAGACAAAAAACGCAGAAAGTGACTCTCAAAAATCGGAATCCTCCGCATAAAAACGGGCGAAGTCGCCGAAAAAGCAGTAACTTTGACGGGTAAATCGCGCAGTTATGTACCTGAAAAAACTTCTGCTCATAAATTTCAAAAATATCTCCCAAGCGGAAATCGCTCTGTCCGAAGGCATAAATTGCTTTGCGGGCGACAACGGAGCGGGCAAGACGAACGTGCTCGACGCGATCTACTATCTCTCGATGTCGAAATCGGCCTTCACCATGACCGACGGCCAAAGCGTGCGCCACGGCGAGGAGTTCTTCGTTGCCGAGGGTTCCTATATGACCGACGACAATCGTCGCGAACTGGTCAACTGCTCCTATTCGCGCAAGGGGGGCAAGGTGCTGAAGCGCAACGGCAAGGAGTACGAGCGCATAGCCGACCACGTGGGTAATTTTCCCGTGGTGATCGTTTCGCCGCAGGATACGGAGCTCATCACCGACGCCGCCGACGAACGCCGCCGCTATCTCAACGGCTTCGTTTCGCAGCTCGATCGCGACTATCTCGCTTCGCTCATGCGTTACAACGCCGTGTTGGCCGAGCGCAACCGATTCCTCAAGACGTCGTCCGACGAGGCGATGCTCGAAATATACGATATGCAGCTCTCCGAGCACGGCGCGCGGATATTCGAGCGCCGCCGCGAGATGGTGGAGCGCATGCGTCCGTGCGTCGAGGAGTATTATCGCATCCTCGCCGACGATCGCGAGCAGGTGGAGATAGTCTATCGCTCCGAGCTTAACGAGGCGTCCATGATCGATGTGCTTCGCCGCTCGCGCGAGCGCGACATATTCAACCGCTTCACCACTTCGGGTATCCATCGCGACGACATGGTGTTCCGTATCGGCGGCTATCCGCTCCGCAAATACGGCTCGCAGGGGCAGCAGAAGTCGTTCCTCATCGCGCTGAAGCTGGCTCAATACCGTTTGTCGGCCGAGGCGACGGGCGAGAAGCCGATATTGCTGCTCGACGATCTGTTCGACAAGCTCGATATGCGGCGCGTGGAGAAGTTGCTCGGACTGGTTTCTGGCGACGGATTCGGTCAGATATGTATAACCGATTGCAACAAAGTGCGGCTCGAAACCATTCTCGGCCGCGCGGGGGAGCGGTATTCGCTCTTTACCGTCGAGGGAGGCGACATAGAGTCATGAGACGCACCAAAACCATGCTGATGGGCGATTTGCTCGACGAGTTTTTTTCGCGGCCCTATATTGCGGCCAAGGTCGCCGAGGGGCGGTTACCCGACACTTGGCGGGCGATAGTGGGCGATCGCGTGGCCGATCTTACCGTGTCGCTGCGGCTGGAGAATCATGTGCTTTATGCGCACATATCGTCGAGCGTGGCGCGCTCGGAGCTCTTTTTCAGGCGCGAATCTTTGGCGGCCGAGATCAACCGCATGTCGGGAGTGAGGCTCGTAAATGTGCTGATAATAAAGTAGGGTTTATATTCGTATCTTTGTTGGGCGTCGGTTGCGGTTCAACAATTTTCCAAGAGCCCGAATGTTGCCTCGGCAAGGGCTTTCTTGGAGGCTATATGGTCTTCCACCATCTTTACAAAGGGGTCATGCTCAAACTCGCCGCGTACGCTCACGAAATCGTCATCGGCATTGTCGCCCGGGCAGTCTATGCCGAATCCGATGCGCGATTTTAGCGAATATTCCTTGCGCGCGTCCTCGAGCAGCATTGCATCGAGGTCGGTGACGCTTTTAATCCAGCGCTTCACGATTGTGCGGATGTCGTCGGCAGTGAGTTCGTTCACCGTCTTTCCGTACCACGAATGCAGACGTTCGCATACCCATGTCCATTCCATGTCGTAGTAATCGGCATGTAGCTTATGCCAGCGATCATTGATACTGTCGAGGTCTTTTATCGTGCCGTCGACAATGTCACGTGCAAGACGATCGACTTCGGCCTTCGGGGCGAACATCCCGCAGATATCCACCCACTCTCCGGCTCCGGCCGAATGCGTAGGCTCAAGACGGCTCCGGATATCGGCTTCGGAAGCCACGGGTGTTTTGCCGAGGCGATGAATTACCGAATTTCCCATGAACTTGTCTATGGCCATTCCGTAGTATTCGCGACCGCGTCGCAGAGCCTTTGCATCAATAGTCATGGCCTGAAATGCGAATCGTTCGGCCGTCACGCCGGCAGTGCGCTCGAGGTCGCTCAACAAGGCGACGGCGCCGATCATTTTGCCCACTGTATACGGGCTGAGCAGATTGAAGTTGATGCAGTCGAGCAAATCGGAGCCTTTGCGCTTGTCGCGCCGCGGCCATTTCTGAGCGTCGCGGATAGTGCCCACGCTGCGCAGATTCACGCCCGGCACGAGAAACGAACCGTGTATGCTCTCTATAAGATACGAGAACGGCAGACGCGAGGTGTCGGGGTGATTGACATGGCGTCCCATAACGAGCGAGAACGCGCCGATACGTGCCGGCCAAAGAATATAAGAGTCGCTCGTGGTCTTGGAGCCACGTTCCACCACACCTTGGTGAATCGGGCCGAGCTTATACATGTGATTGCTCTGGTTGGAGCCGGAGCCGGCGTTGAGAAACGAGAAAATACCTGCAATCAGCAGGCTCGATTTGTGCATCGTCACAGTATAGGGGCCGCCGAAAATAGCTGCCGCCTCGCCGTTCTCGCAATTGCAGTTAGCGAAAAACAGTGAATCGTGTGCCGAAAACAGATGCGACAAAGCCGAAGCCTGTCCTACGAAACAGTGGTGCACCACGGCGCCGTCGGCAACACAGCTGCCTGCCGCAAACACGAAGCCCTCGGCAATGACATCTCGTCCGACTGTGACCGGAGCCTCTTTCGATCCGGTGATTGTGCCGTCTTTGAGACGTGTGGCACCTTTGATATGCGCGTATGCACCGATATTGACATCGGTAATTGTGCCGCAGTTGGTGATTTCGGCGCATTCTCCCACTTGAGCGCGTTTGCCGCAAAACGAGGCCGCGTGCGTTTTAACCATTGTCGCGAGAGTCTGTCCCAGCTCGCGGTTATGGCGGTACATGGCGATCAGATAAGCGGTCTGAGCCGACAGTCGCTCATAAATCGGCACCTCCCGACCGCCTGTTTCGTTGAGCACCGACACCTCGGTCCCGATGCCGAAAGTCGAGCCGAGCGTGCAGGTAAGGCAGTCGATATTGTCGATGTACACCCCGTCGGCGATATCGTAGTTCGATATGTAATTGGCCACGTTGCGGATGAAAACGCCATTACCCACAGAGACGTTGTGCAGAGTGACATTGCACAGACACGAACGGCGAGCCAGACCGCCGGGACGGTGAAAGACGCCGTCGAGCCGACCGATACGCACATTGCCGGAAAGCTCAACATTAGTGAGGGCCTCGCATGAAAAGCCCGAGGATGCGACCTCGACGGTCGACCAGTCGGTAGCTGTACAGCCGCGTGCCGTAAGAACCGCTATTTCTTCTTTTGTCAGATGTCTGAATTCCTGTTGAACCATAGGACCGTTTATAGAGTAAACGTCCGCAAAACTAACAATAATTTGTCTGAACAAGCACATTTTCTACGAATCATTGATGGCATGATACGAAAAAAACTGCGTCAAAACAGTTTTTCGCGGTGTGCAGTCTCTTGAACGGCCAAACAAAAAGAGCAGCCGCAAGGCTGCTCTTTCCTATTATAGTGCTGTTTATTACAATTGGGGACCTGCCGCAACCAGCGACTTGCCCTCGTCGTTGCCCGTGAACTTCGCGAAGTTCTTGATGAAACGACCGGCCAGATCCTTGGCCTTCTCGTCCCACTGCGAAGCGTCGGCATAGGTGTCGCGGGGATCCAAGATCGCGGGATCCACACCCGGCAGAGCCGTGGGAACCTTGAAATCGAAGATCGGAATCTGCTTGGTCTCGGCCTTGTCGATCGAACCGTCGAGGATGGCGTCGATGATACCGCGCGTATCCTTGATCGAGATGCGCTTGCCGGTACCGTTCCAACCCGTGTTCACGAGGTATGCGGTTGCGCCCGAAGCCTGCATTTTCTTCACCAGCTCCTCGCCGTACTTGGTGGGGTGGAGCGACAGGAACGCCGCGCCGAAGCAAGCCGAGAAGGTCGGGGTGGGCTCGGTGATACCGCGCTCGGTACCTGCCAACTTGGCGGTGAAGCCCGACAGGAAGTAGTACTTCGTCTGCTCGGGGGTGAGGATCGATACGGGAGGCAGCACGCCGAAAGCGTCGGCCGAGAGGAAGATCACCTTCTTGGCGGCGGGAGCCTTCGATACGGGCTTAACGATGTTGTCGATGTGGTAGATGGGGTACGATACGCGGGTATTCTCGGTCACCGACTTGTCGGCGAAATCGATCTTGCCCGTAGCCTCGTCGACGGTAACGTTCTCCAACAGAGCGTTGCGGCGGATAGCGTTCCAGATGTCGGGCTCGTTCTCCTGCGAGAGGTTGATGACCTTTGCATAGCAGCCGCCCTCGAAGTTGAATACGCCGTCGTCGTCCCAGCCGTGCTCGTCGTCGCCGATGAGCTGACGCTTGGGATCGGTCGAAAGGGTGGTCTTACCCGTACCCGACAGACCGAAGAAGATAGCCGTCTCGCCCTTCTCGTTGGTGTTTGCCGAGCAGTGCATCGAAGCCATGCCCTTCAACGGGAGCAGGTAGTTCATGTACGAGAACATACCCTTCTTCATCTCGCCGCCGTACCACGTGTTAATGATGACCTGCATCTTCTCGGTGAGGTTGAACACAACGGCGGTCTCAGAGTTCAGACCCAGCTCCTTGTAGTTCTCCACCTTGGCCTTCGAAGCGTTCAGAACCACGAAATCGGGCTCGCCGTAAACCTCCAGCTCGGCGTCGGTGGGACGGATGAACATGTTCTTCACGAAGTGCGCCTGCCAAGCCACCTCCATGATGAAGCGGATCTTCAGACGTGAGTTCTCGTTGGCTCCGCAGAAAGTATCCACAACGTAGAGCTTCTTGTTCGAGAGCTCCTTGCCTGCCAACTCCTTCAGCTGGTTCCAAGCCTCCTGCGAAACGGGCTTGTTATCGTTCTTGTACTCCTCCGAGGTCCACCAGATGGTGTCGCGGGTGGTGTCGTCCATTACGAAGAACTTATCCTTGGGCGAACGGCCGGTGTAAACGCCGGTCATTACGTTTACGGCGCCCATTTCGGTAACTACACCCTTGTCGAAGCCCGTGAGGCCCGCTTTGGTCTCCTCGCGGAAAAGCTCGTCGTAAGAGGGGTTGTAAACCACCTCGGGGGTGCCGGTGATACCGTACTTAGATAAATCAATCTTTGCCATAGTTTTACTTTTATTTTGAGTTAAACTTCTCGCTGTATGTTCGGGCCGCGGCCGCTTTGCGCGTCGGTCGGCCTTCGGTGCGTCGCGCGGGCCGAGCGCCGTTTCGGATCGAGCCCTTGTATCGACGGTACAAAAATAGTCAAACTATTCGAATTGTGAAAAGAGTAACACTTAAAATTTATTAAAAAAATTAAACGCCCGCGCTCTTCGGCCGTCCGAGATAAATCCGTGCTTCGCGTCGCGCGTCGCCGTCGAGCCGACGATCTTGCGGCGCGGAGTTGTTTTTGTCGATTGAAAATATTACATTTGTAAGGATATACGGAATCATTTTTCGGAACGTAGTGACCGAAGTCCCCTCCCGAGGAGGGGATTGCGGAATAAAATTCCGCTTCTGCTGTGGCGGCTCGGTAATCTGCGCAAGCGCGATTACGCTTGCCTGCCGAACGCAGTTTAGGGGAGGGTCGGATTTGAATAACGGCGAAAGCCGTGGTTGTAGGCCGTCGGAAGGTGTCATGCTTTCCAAATAGGAGATATTCGTATTTTAGCGTGATTTGGTAAAATGTCGGGAATATATTTTCACATACCTTTTTGCAAACGTATCTGCGCCTACTGCGATTTTTTCCGTTCGGCGGATACGCGGAGCATGAGCGCAGTCGTGCGGGCGATGCACGACGAGCTCGACGAACAGCGCAATTTTCTGTCAGATCGTACCGTTCGTACGATGTATTTCGGGGGCGGGACGCCGTCGCTGTTGCACCCCTCCGAGTTGCAGCGGTTCGTCGACCACGCGTCGGAGCTGTTCGACTGCTCGCATACGGAGGAGATTACCGTGGAGGCGAATCCCGACGACGTCACGGCCGAGTATGTCGCGGCGTTGCGCCTGACCGACGTAGACCGCGTGAGTCTGGGAGTGCAGTCGTTCGACGACGCGGAGTTGCGGTTCATGAACCGCCGTCACACCGCCGCCGTCGCGCGCGATGCCGTCGCGCGTCTGCAAGATGCGGGCATCGGAAACATCACTGTCGACCTTATATTCGGTGTGGACGGTTTCGGCGAGGAGGTGTTGGCGCGTTCGCTCGATGCCGCGCTCGCGCTGGACGTGCAGCACGTTTCGGCATACCATTTGACCGTCGAGGAGGGCACGGCGTTCCATCGCCGCGTTTTGCGGGGCGAGATGCGCGAGGTGGCCGAGGAGTGCAGCGAACGGGAATACGAATTGATACATAATACGTTGTGCGGCGCGGGATTCGAACATTACGAAGTGTCGAATTATGCGCGCGAGGGTTTCCGCGCGCGTCATAACTCATCCTACTGGAGCGGCGCGCAGTATCTGGGCGTCGGCGCGGGGGCGCATTCGTTCGATGGGAACGAGCGTCGCCGCTGCGTGCAGGAGCCGAGCGATTATGCCGTGCGGCGAGTTTACGAGTCGGAGTCGCTCGACGAACGCGACCGATTCAACGAATACGTCATGACCGCTTTGCGGTGCGTCGAAGGGATCGATCTCGCCCTGTTGCGCGAGCGTTTCGGAGAGGGGCGGGCCGCCTCGGTCGAGAAACGCGCCGAATCGTGGATCGCGGCGGGCGATTTGCGTTGCGAAAAGGGCCGATTGTTCATCCCCGCGCGACGGTTCATGATATCGGATGCGGTGATCGAGTCGTTTTTCGACGCATGATTCGTAAAAAATATTAAATTATTGTTAAATTATTTTAGAAACGTGCAATAGTCAGGATCCGAAGTCGTTCGTATAGATATAAAGTATTATCTTTGCGGCGCATTTCGTTCGATTATAGCATTTTTCGACAGAAGTACGACGAAGGGAAATTAATAACAACATACTCTATTTTATGAATAACACTAATCAGATGCCCGATTGGCTTTTCGAAGTCAGTTGGGAGGTATGCAACAAGATCGGCGGCATTCACACAGTCATCTCGACCAAGGCATTGACGGTCACCAAGACTATGGGTGACAACTATATAACGATCGGTCCCGATCTGGTGCAGGAGCAGGCCAATCCCGAATTCGAGGCCGACGACTCCCTTTTGTCGGCATGGCGCGAGGGGCTTTATGCCGAGGGCGTTCGCGTTCGCATCGGCCGTTGGAGGGTCGAGGGACGCCCCATCGCCATCCTGATCGACTACAAGTCGCTCATCTCGCAGAAGGACGATGTGCTGAAACAGATGTGGGAGGATTACCACGTCGATTCGATCTCGGGCCAGTGGGATTACATCGAACCCGTGCTGTTCGGCTATGCCGCGGGCATGGTCATAAAGTCGTACGTCGAGAATTTCTGCACCTCGACGCAGAAGGCCGTGGCGCATTTCCACGAGTGGATGACCGCTTCGGGCGGACTCTATCTGCGCAAGCACTCGCCTTATGTGGCCACGGTGTTTACCACCCATGCCACCGTCACGGGCCGTTGCATCGCGGGCAACGGTCTGCCGCTCTATTCGGATCTGCACAAATTCAACGCCGACGAGATCGCGCGCCGCTTCAACGTGACGGCCAAGCACTCGATCGAGAAGATGGCCGCGCTCTACCACGACGCGTTCCTCACGGTGAGCGAGATCACCGCCAACGAGTGCAAATATCTGCTCGGCCGCGAGGTGACGGGCATAACGCCCAACGGCTTCGAGAACGACTTCGTGTGGTCGGACGAGGAGCTGGCCGCCAAGCGCGCCGAGGCGCGCCGCGCTATGATCGAGGTGGCCGAGGCGTGTCTCGACCATAAGTTCGAGACGGAGCCTCTTATTATAGGTACGAGCGGCCGTTACGAGTTCCGCAACAAGGGTCTCGACATATTCATGGAGTCGCTCAAGCGTCTGGCGTCGTGCGCGCTCGATCGCGAGGTGCTGGCCTACGTAACGGTCCCCGCGGCCAACAACGGTCCCCGCGCCGATCTGGTTCGCCATCTTCAGGATCCTTCGCAGCCCATCGACCGCAGCCAGTGGCGTTACTCGACCCACTATCTGGAGAATCGCCAGTGGGATCCGATCATGCAGTCGATCCGCGGCAGCGTGCTCGACCGCGACGATTCGAAGGTGAAGGTGATCTTCGTGCCGTCGTACCTCAATTCCAACGACGGGGTATTCGACAAGAGCTATTACGAGATGTTGGCGGGTATGGACTTCACCGCGTTCCCGTCGTATTACGAGCCGTGGGGCTACACTCCGCTGGAGTCGGTGGCCTTCTCGGTGCCCACCTTGACGTCGAACCTCTCGGGCTTCGGACTGTGGGCCGTCAAGCTGGCCGACCACGCGGGCGTGGAGGTGATCCGCCGCGACGACAACAACGACGCGTACGCCGTCGAGCAGCTGGTGGATGCCGCGCTGCGTTTCATGCAGCTCGATGCCGAGCAGGTGGCCGCGGTGCGTCGTTCGGCGGGCGAGATATCGAAACTCGCCTTGTGGGAGAACTTCTTCGAGCACTATCGCCATGCCTATGCCGAGGCTATGGAGAACTCGGCGGCCCGTACCAACCGTACCGTGACCGAGGATGGCGGCAACTATACCGAGCAGATCAATTTCGTGCGTCAGCAGCTCACCTCAAACAAACCTTCGTGGCATCGCATGATGGTCGAGAAACGTCTGCCGTCGCGCCTGCACGCGCTGGAGGAGATCTCGCGCAATCTGTGGTGGTGCTGGACGCAGGATGCCCGCGACCTGTTCGAGAGCATCGATCCCGCGCTCTGGAACGCCGTGGACCGCAATCCCATCGCGCTGCTGGACAAGCTCTCGATAGAGCGTATCAACGAGTTGGAGAACGACGAGGAGTTCCTCGCCCGTCTCGACGCCGTGTCGGCGCAGCTTACGGCCTACATGTCGGAGAAACCCGCTCCCGAGAGCGCCAAGATAGCTTACTTCTCGATGGAGTACGGACTCCACTCGTCGCTTAAGATATATTCGGGCGGTCTGGGCATTCTGGCGGGCGACTATCTGAAGGAGGCTTCGGACAAGAACGTGCCGATGGTGGCCGTGGGTCTGCTCTACCGTTACGGATACTTCACCCAACAGCTCTCGGCGCAGGGCAGTCAGGTGGCCACATACGAGGCGCAGAACTTCTTCAAGCTGCCGATCTCGCCCGTGCGCGACGAGATGGGCAACTGGGTGTCGATACAGATCGCGTTCCCGGGCCGCACGCTCTCGGCGCGCGTATGGAAGTGTCAGGTGGGCCGTACCGACCTGTTCCTGCTCGATACCGATTACGAGGCCAACCGCGAGGAGGATCGTCAGATCACGTTCCACCTTTACGGCGGCGACTGGGAGAACCGTCTGAAGCAGGAGTTGCTGTTGGGCGTGGGCGGTATCCGCGCGCTGGCCAAGATGGGCATCAAGCAGGAGGTTTATCACTGCAACGAGGGACACGCCGCGTTCATCGGCATAGAGCGCATCCGTAACCTCATCGCCAAGCGTCGCCTGACCTTCTCGGAGGCTCTGGAGGTGGTGCGTTCGTCGTCGCTCTTTACGACCCATACCCCCGTTCCCGCGGGTCACGACGCGTTCCCCGAGTCGATGATGCGCCAGTATATGGCGCACTATCCCGACGTGCTGGGCATTACGTGGGAGCAGTTCATCAACCTCGGCAAGACCAATCCCAACGACCCTAACGAGCGTTTCTCGATGTCGGTGCTGGCCTGCAACCTCTCGCAGGAGGTCAACGGCGTGTCGTGGCTGCATGGCGAGGTGTCGAAAGATATCCTCGGGAACATGTGGCCCGGATACTTCAAGAACGAGCTGCACATAGGTTACGTCACCAACGGCGTGCATTTCCCCACGTGGGTGGCGTCGAATCTGCGCCGTCTCTATTCGCGTTATTTCCCCGAGGGCTTCGAGGGCCATGTATACGATATTCCCGAGTGGCAGGGCGTACATAAGATCGCCGACGCCGATCTTTGGAAAGAGCGTATGGTGCTCAAGGAGCGTTTGATAAACCATATCCGCAAGCGTTACAGCGATCCCGCGCAGGTGCGTTTCGACTCGCCGCGCCAGATGGTCCAGATCGTCGAGCGCATACGTCCCGACGTGCTGACCATAGGTTTCGCCCGCCGTTTCGCGACCTACAAGCGAGCGTATCTGCTCTTCACCAACTTGGAGCGTCTCTCTGCGCTGGTCAATAACAAGGAGCGTCCCGTGCAGTTCATTTTCGCGGGCAAGGCGCACCCCAACGACAAGCCCGGGCAGGATCTCATCAAGCGCATCGTGGAGGTGTCGGCCATGCCCGAGTTCGTGGGCAAGATCGTCTTCTTGCAGAATTACGACATGGAGCTGGCGCGCCGCATGGTGCAGGGCGTCGACGTGTGGTTGAACACCCCCACGCGACCGTTGGAGGCATCGGGCACCTCGGGCGAGAAGTGCGTGATGAACGGCGTGATGCAGTTCTCGGTTCTCGACGGCTGGTGGGTCGAGGGCTACAAGGAGGGCGCGGGCTGGATGCTCCCTATGGAGCGTTCGTTCACCGACCAGAAGTTCCAAGACGAGCTGGACGCCGAGATGATCTACAACACCATCGAGGATCAGATCGTGCCGCTCTATTACGACCGCGGCGCCGACGGCGTGCCTCACGCATGGGTCAACGCCGTGAAGAGCTGCGTGGCCGACATCGCGTCGAACTTCACCACCAACCGAATGCTGATCGATTACGAGGATCGTTTCTATAACAAGCTGGCCCGTCGCAAGAGCGAGATGATCGCCGACAACTATCGCATGGCTCGCGAGATCGCGGCGTGGAAACGCAAGGTTTCGGCCGCGTGGGACGACGTGCGCATCCTGAACGTGCAGCGCGTGGAGCTGGACAACGAGGCGATATTCGTCGACAAGAAATACCGTTACGAGGTTACGCTCGACGCGGCTTCGCTCCGTCCCGACGATCTGGGCGTGGAGCTGGTGATAGCCAAGCAGATCGAGGCCGGCGAGACGGTGAACGTGGTGGATACCAAGGCTTTGGCGATTAAACAGATCGTGGGCCGCGAGGTGACCTTCTCGGTGGACTACACCCCCGTTCGCACGGGTACGTTCGACGTGGCTCTGCGCGTATATCCCAAGAACGACCGCTTGCCGCACCGAATGGACTTCGCGCTGGTGAAGTGGGCATAATCTATACGGTTCGGGGGCTGCGCAGCAGCCCCTGAGTCGTAATCTTCATCTCATTCCGCATTTTGCGTTATGCCGCGTCGGGTCCGTCGGACCCGACGGCGGGCATCGCAAAAGCGATCAATAGTAGACAAGGATTATATCGGACACATGATATCCGCATGCCGAAAAGGCATGCGCTGTGTTCCGTTTTTCCGTAATGAAGCCCCGACGCGACATAAAAAACAGGTGCGAACGGGTGCGAAAAGCGGATGCTGAAGGGCGACATAAAGCCCCGCCCCGTAATTTATTCGGACCAATATTTGTTTCGAAGCATTTTTTTTCGATAAAAATGTCGCATGTGCGATATTTTTACTAACTTTGATGTATACAGATAATTTTTCAAAAACTTAAATATGTCGGCACTAACATTTGACAAGAGCGAGTTAGGCAATTTGGAGTATTCCCTGCAACGGGAGATGCTGGCAACCGACCGTAAGGGCGGTTACATGAGCACGACCATCGTTTGTTGCAATACCCGCAAATACCACGGTCTGATGGTCGCTCCGATCGACGAAAGCGACGAGGCGTACGTGCTTCTGTCGTCGCTCGACGAGACGATCATCCAGCACGACCAGTCGTTCAACCTCGCGCTGCACCGCTACCGCGGGGTATACGAGCCGCGAGGCCATAAGTATATCACCGATTTCGGGTACACGCCCACCCCGACGATCACCTATCGCGTGGGCGGGGTGATCCTGCGCAAGGAGTTGCTGTGGATCCACAAGCGTACGCAGCTCATGATACGTTACACGCTCGTCGACGCCCATTCCGACACCACGCTGCGTCTGCGTCCCTTCTTCGCTTTCCGCAACAAACACTCGCTGTCGAAGGCCAACATGGAGGCCAACGGCCGCTCGTATCCCGTGAACGGAGGCGTGAAGTGCAAACTTTACGAGGGTTTCCCGTGGCTCTACCTCCAGACCAACAAGGCCGATGCCGAGTTCGTGGCGGCTCCCGACTGGTATTACGATTTCGAGTATCCCGAGGAGATCAAGCGCGGATACGACGGTTACGAGGATCTTCTCACCACCGGCTATTTCGAGATGCCAATCCGCAAGGGCGAGAGCGTGATATTCTCGGCCGCGACGGACGAGATGGCTACCGAAGATACCATATCTCAAATATACGAGGCGTCCATCGCCCGCCGCACCCACAAAGTCGACTTTTTGAGTTGCCTGCGCCATTCGGCGCGTCAGTTCATCGTGCGTCGCTCGGGCGGCCGCACCGAGATGGTGGCGGGATATCCGTGGTACGGCGCCGTGGGGCGCGACACGCTTATTTCGCTCCCGGGCATCGTGCTGGAGCAGGGGTATAAGGAGGATTGCATGGATGTGCTCGATACGATGGTCGCGGCCATGCGCGACGGCGACTTCGTCGGTTCGGCTTCGGCCCGCGTGGCGGCCGACGCTCCGCTGTGGTTCTTTTGGACGTTGCAGAATCTCGAACCCCATATCGGCGCCAAGGAGCTGTGGAGCCGTTACGGCGAAGCCATGAAATCGATTCTGGAGGCCTATCGCCGCGGCTTCGACGGCCGCGTGGCGTTGCACGACAACGGTCTGGTGTGGGCCGCCGCCGACGGCGAAGCGCTCACGTGGATGAACACCAAGGTCGACGGACGTCCCGTGGCGCAACGCGCGGGTTACGCCGTGGAGATCGAGGCGTTGTGGTATAACGCAGTGAGCTATACGCTGGCTCTGGCGCGCAAGATGAAAGACAAGGAGTTCACGGAGCGTTGGGGCGACATGCCCGCGCGCACCAAGGATTCGTTCATGTCGAAATTCATGCTCGACGAGGGTTATCCCGCCGACTTCGTGAACGATTATGAGGTCAATACTTTCCGTCGTTCGAACATGCTCGTGGCATGCGCATTGGACTATACGATGCTCGGCGAGGAGCAGATCATGGATGTTTTGAATGTGGCGCGTCAGCATCTGCTCACGCGTCGCGGCATACGTTCGCTTTCGCCTCGCAATCCCTTCTACGAGCCTTCGTACGCTGAGGATCAACGTTCGCAGGATCTGGCCTGCCATAACGGATCGACATGGATCTGGCCTCTGATGTTATACGTAAAGACATGCTTCGGCATTGCGGGCGAGCGTTTCTTGCCCGAAGCCGAAGAGTTGCTGGCGGGCTTCGAAGACGAGATACAGACCGCCTGCATCGGTTCGGTGAGCGAGTGTTTCGAGGGCGATCCTCCGTTCCGCGCGCGCGGATGTCTGTCGCAGGCTACCAGCGTGGGCGGACTGCTCTATATCGAAGCTCTGACCGAGGAGTGGCGCGTGAGGAGCGGAAAGAAGGGCGCCAAGGCTGCGAAAACGGCCAAGAAAACCGTGCGGAAAAAGAGCAAATAGGGCGTCCCGCACCGCGAAATGTAAAATAAACTAATGTGATCGTGTGCGTCGATCGGCGATGTCCGGAGCGCAGCGACCGCAATTCGCTCCGAGGAGGGGATTGCGGGGAGGGTCAAATCCAATAGACGCGGCCTGCGGGCCGCGAATAACGACCGTCGGATTCGTCGATACGTCGATGTGTGCGATTACTTAACAAAACAAGATATAATGAGAGTATTAATGTTTGGCTGGGAGTTCCCGCCCCATATTGCCGGAGGTTTGGGCACGGCGTGTTACGGCATGACGCGAGGATTGGCGCGTAACGACGTGGAGGTGATCTTCGTGATGCCTCGCGCCTCGGGAGACGAGGACGAGCGCTTCGTGAAGGTGGTGAATGCCAGCGATGTCGAGGCCACCTATTGCGATTCGACCGTCGCGGGAGCCGACGACATAATGAAGAAAATTTCGTTCATCCACATCGACTCGAACATGGTTCCCTACATCTCGCCCGAGGAGTTCGCCACCTATCGCGAAGAGTACGAGCGCACGGGCCGCAAACTGTGGGAGCGCGAGGGCGATTGCTGGACCCAGCGATATACGTTCTCGGGAAAGTACGGCGCGAACCTGCTGGAGGAGGTTGCGCGTTATGCCGTGGTGGCCGCTCAGGTGGCCAAGAATCTCGAGGGACAGTTCGACGTGATACATGCCCACGACTGGCTGACCTATTTCGCGGGCATAGCCGCCAAACGCGTGTCGGGCAAGCCGCTGGTGGTGCATATGCACGCCACGGAGTACGACCGTTCGGGCGAGAACATCAACCGTCAGACGTATGCCATCGAACGCGCGGGAATGGCCGCGGCCGACAGGGTCATAGCGGTGTCGAACCTCACGCGCAACATCGTCATAGAGAAGTACGGCATCCCCGCCGACAAGGTGGTGACGGTGCACAACGCGGTGCGTTTCGCCGAGAAGGATAACGAGATGCCCGAGCGCGGCGTGGAGGACAAGATCGTGACGTTCCTCGGCCGCATAACCTACCAGAAGGGTCCCGACTACTTCGTCGAGGCGGCCGCCAAGGTGCTCAAGCGAGTGCCTGACGTGCGCTTCGTCATGGCGGGTTCGGGCGACATGATGAACCACGTGATCCGTCGCGTGGCGCGTCTGGGCATCGCCGACCGATTCCATTTCACGGGATTCCTGCGCGGCGAGGACGTGCATCGCATGTTCCAGTTGTCGGACGTATACATCATGCCGTCTGTGTCGGAGCCGTTCGGAATCTCGCCGCTGGAGGCCATGCGATCGAACGTGCCCGTAATCATTTCGAAGCAGAGCGGCGTGGCCGAGGTGCTGGATTACGCCGTGAAGGTCGACTATTGGGATGTGGACGCCATGGCCGACGCCATATACGGTTTCGTGAAGTATCCCGCCTTGTCGAAGATGTTCGCCGAGAAGGGTCTGGAGGAGGTGACGGGCCTGAAATGGAACAACGCCGCCGCCAAGATCAAGCGGGTATACGAGGAGGCGATAAACGAGTGCAAATAATAAACAATGAATAAGATATGAAAACCGTTTGCTTATATTTTCAAGTGCACCAGCCGTGGCGTTTGAAGGTTTACCGATTCTTCAACATCGGCAAGGATCACAACTATCTGGACGATTTCACCAATCGCTCGATCATGCAGAAGGTGGCGCGCCAGTGTTATCTGCCGATGAATGCGCTCCTGCTGAAGCTCATCAAGGAGAACAAGGGGGCGTTCCGCTGCTCGTTCTCGATAACGGGCTCGGCCGTGGAGCAGTTCCGCGCCTACGCTCCCGAGGTGCTCGACTCTTTCCGCGCTCTGGCCGAGACGGGATGCGTTGAGTTTTTGGCCGAGACCTATTCGCACTCGCTCGCCGCGCTCTCGTCGAAGGAGGACTTCGTGGAGCAGGTGAAATTGCACACCGCCATGATTAAGAAGGAGTTCGGCAAGAAACCCGCCGCGTTCCGCAATACCGAGCTCATCTATTCCGACCAGATCGGCGCGATGGTGTCGGAGCTTGGATTCAAGACCATACTGGCCGAGGGCGCCAAGCATGTTTTGGGATGGAAATCGCCCGATTACATCTACACCAATGCTATCGACAACCGTCTGCGCGTGTTGTTGCGCAACTACAAACTCTCGGACGACATAGCTTTCCGCTTCTCGAACAAGGGATGGGATCAATATCCGCTGACGGCCGACAAGTTCGCTTCGTGGATCGCGAGCGAGACGGGCGAGGTGGTGAACCTCTTCATGGATTACGAGACCTTCGGCGAGCACCAGAAGGCCGACACGGGCATCTTCGATTTTGTGAAGGCTTTGCCCAAAGCGATCCTGAAGCAGGGCGAATTGCAGTTCTCGACCGTGAGCGAGGCGGCGAAAGCCTACCAGCCCGTCGGCGTGCTGCACTGCCCGCACGTGATGTCGTGGGCCGACGAGGAGCGCGACGTCACTGCATGGCTCGGCAACGAGTTGCAGAACGAGGCGTTCTCGAAACTATATGCGTTGAAAGATAAGATCAAGGCGCTGAAAAATGCCGATTTCTCGTACGTGTGGAACTTCATGCAGACTTCGGACCACTTCTATTACATGGCCACCAAGTGGTTGTCGGACGGCGACGTGCACTCCTATTTCAACCCTTACGGATCGTCTTACGAAGCGTTTATCAACTACATGAACGTGTTGTCGGACTTCGAGATCGAGATCGACAAGGCCTTGGCCTCCAAAAAGGGCTGGCGCAAGAAAGAGACCGTATCGGCATAGTCTAATCCGCTATATATATAGCAAGCCGCGTTCCTCTGAAGGAGCGCGGCTTGTTTTCGTCGGCGAATCCCCGTCCGTTATTTGAACGGCGAGTCGGGTTCTTTCGACATGACGTAATAGAAGAGCCGATCGACGAGCGCGGGAGCGAACTTCTTTACGAAATGGGTGGCGCGGCCCTCGATCTCCATAAGGCACAGACGTTTGCGACGCGCTATGCCTCGTTCGACGATATGCGCCACTTGTTCGGGCGTCATCATCTTCTCCTCTTTGCGCGGCGTGGCTCCCTGCTGCGACCCGTCGGCCGTGAGGGCCGAGAAACGCACGTTCGACGCGGTGAATCCCGGGCACGCCACCATCACGTGCAGCCCCTTTTTGAGGTTTTCTATGCGGATGGTCTCCAAAAATCCCGTCATGGCGAACTTAGAGGCCGAGTATCCCGTGCGTCCGGGCAGTCCGTGAATACCCGCTACCGACGATATGCCGACTAACGAGCCTCGCGATTTTTGCAACCACGGCAAGGCGTATTTGGTGCAGTATACGGTGCCCCAGAAGTTCACGTCCATCAGGCGGCGCAGCACGTTCAGGTCGAGATCGTCGAACAGCGCGCGCATCGAGATTCCCGCGTTGCAGATCATGACGTCCACGCCGCCGAAACGCTCCACGGCCGTGTCGATCAGAAGCTTGCAATCATCCTCTTTCGTCACGTCGGTCGCGCGCCATGCGGCTTGTCCCCCCGCGGCCTCTATTCGGTCGCAAAGGGCTTCGAGCTTCTCGCCGTTACGTGCGCCGAGCACCACGCGCGCCCCTGCTGCGGCATATTCGCAGGCCATCGCCTCGCCTATGCCCGACGAGGCTCCCGTGATGACCACCGTCTTGTCTTTCAAACAGTTTTTCATATTTAATGCAGTTAATCGTCTATTTCGATTTCCAAGGTGTCGTATGCCAAGCTCACCCCCTCGGGCAGCTTGAGCGACGCGAGCGCGTGCAGCCCCATGTCGTGCGAAATGTGGGTGAGAAAGGCGCGTCGGGGCTTCGCTTCGCGGATGAGCGCCACAGCCTCCTCCACATCGAAGTGCGAATCGTTCGGCGCGAATCGCAACGCATTCACCACCAGCGTGTCCACGCCCGCCAGCTTCTCCGCTTCGCCCTGCAACAACGTCTTGAAGTCGGTCATGTACGCCAGAGGCCCTATGCGGTACCCCGTGACGTCGAAGCGTTCGGAGTGCTTGCCTCGTATCGGCGTTATCTCCACGCCTCCCGCCGTGAAAGGGCGCGAGGGATCTATCTCGTGAAGCCGTATTTCGGGCACGCCGCGATATTTGTCCTCGACGAACGCGTAGTCGAAGTCCTTGCGGACGCAGGCCGCCGTGCGCGGCGTGGCATAGATGTCGACGGGACGGACGACGGGGTAGTCGACGAAGTTCAACGCCCGCACGTCGTCCAGCCCGCCTATGTGGTCCTTGTGCTCGTGGGTGAGCAGTATGGCGTCCACGCGGCTCACGCCCGCCCGCAGCATCTGGTAGCGGAAATCGGGGCCCGCGTCGATGAGCAAACGTCGGCCGCGCGTCTCCACCATCGCCGACGTGCGAAGTCGGCGGTCGCGCCGATCGGCCGATGCGCATACCTCGCACCTGCAACCTATGACGGGCACCCCTTGCGATGTCCCCGTGCCTAAAAACGTGAGTTTCATAATATTATTCGGGCCTGTATCCCGTATCTTCGGCGAGTCGCGCGCCGTTCGCCGCCGCGACGGCCAGTTGGTCGCAACGGTTATTCTCCACCGTCGAGGCGTGCCCCTTCACCCATACGAAACGCACCCCGTGGCGGCGGTATATCCTTAGGAATCTCATCCACAGATCGGGATTCTTCTTGCCCGCGAATCCCTTCTTCTCCCAGCCGAAAACCCACCTTTGGTTTACGGCGTCGACCACGTATTTCGAGTCGGAGTATACGGTAACGTCGCATCCGTCGAATTTCAGCGTCTCCAACGCTACGCACACGGCCATCAACTCCATGCGGTTGTTGGTCGTGAGGCGGTATCCCGCCGACAGCTCCTTGCGGTGAGGTCCCGACAGAAGGACTATTCCGTATCCTCCCGGGCCCGGGTTCCCGAGCGCCGACCCGTCGGTATATATCGTTACTTGTGCCATTAAAAATCGCTGTGTTCGTTTACGGCCCGATGGCTTTCCGGCATCGCATTGCCATACGAACATGACAAGGGCGGCCGCCTCGATGCGCGCCGCCCTCGTTGGTTATTATCGGTTCAACGCCTGCAACTGCTCCTTTATGGCGGCGATCTTGGCCTCGGCGTCGGCCTTCTTGGCGCGCTCGTTGGCTACCACCTTCTCGGGAGCCGAATTTACGAATCGCTCGTTCGAGAGCTTCTTCATCACGCTCGCGAGGAATCCCTCGAGGTATGCGAGCTCGTCCGAGAGCTTCTTCGTTTCTGCCTCGGGGTCGATGCTGTCGCCCATCGGAATGAAGTACTGCGTGGTCTTCACGATGAATGCCGCGGCCGTGGGATCCTTCTCCTCGGCGGGCGTTATCTCCGACATGTTGCCCATCTTGGCGATCACGGGCGCGTAAGCGGCGGGGTAGTTCTCGTCGACCACCACGTTCAGCGCGAGCGCCTGCTTTTGCGGGATGTTCTTCTGCTTGCGCGCGGCGCGTATGGCCGTCACGACCTCCTTCACCAGCTCGAACCGTGCGAGCAGCGCTTCGTCGGCCTCGCCGAGCGCGGGCCATGCGGCGAACATGATCGACTCGCCCGCGGCGCGGGGCGCGAGATCCTGCCATATCTCCTCCGTCACGAAGGGCATGAAAGGGTGGACGAGGCGCATCAACAGATCGAAGTAGCGGCGCGTGACCTCCATCGTCGCCGCGTCGGTGGGCGATCCGTAGGCGGGCTTCACCATTTCGAGGTACCAGCCGCTGAAGTCGTCCCAGAAGAGTTTGTAGATACGCATGAACGCCTCCGAGATGCGGTACGACGCGAAGCACTCGTCGATCTCAGCCACGGCCGCGGCCAGCGTGTGGCCGAACCACTCGGCGGCCAGACGGTCGTTGTCGCTCTGCGCGAGCTGCGCATCGACGCTCCAGCCGTTCACGAGGCGGTAGGCGTTCCATATCTTGTTGCCGAAGTTGCGGCCCTGCTCGCACAGAGCCTCGTCGAACATGACGTCGTTGCCTGCCGACGACGAGAGCATCATCGCCACGCGCATTCCGTCGGCGCCGTACTTGGCTATCAGATCGAGCGGGTCGGGCGAGTTGCCGAGCTGCTTCGACATCTTGCGGCCTAACTTGTCGCGCACGATGCCCGTGAAGTATACGTTGCCGAAAGGCTTCTCGCCGCGGTACTCGTAACCCGCCATAATCATTCGGGCCACCCAGAAGAATATGATGTCGGGACCCGTTATCAGATCGGCGGTGGGGTAGTAGTAACGTATCTCGTCGTTGTCGGGGTTGCGGATGCCGTCGAATACCGATATGGGCCACAGCCACGAGCTGAACCACGTGTCGAGCACATCCTCGTCCTGACGCAGGTCGGCGAGCGCGAGCGACGGATCACCTGCCTTGGCGCGCGCCAGCTCCAGAGCCTCGTCGGCCGTCGCGGCCACCACGTAACCGCCCTTGGGCAGATAGTAGGCAGGAATGCGCTGGCCCCACCACAACTGACGCGAGATGCACCAGTCCTTGATGTTGTCCATCCAGTGGCGGTAGGTGTTCTTGTATTTGGCGGGGATGAATTTGATTATATCCTCGGCCACGGCCTTGGCGGCGGGCTCGGCCAGCTCCTTCATCGAGAGGAACCACTGCATCGAGAGCTTCGGCTCGATCGCGGTGCCCGTGCGCTCCGAGTAGCCCACGTTGTTGGTGTAGGGTTCCACCTTCTCCATGAGGCCCGCGGCCTGCAAGTCGCCCTCGATCACCTTGCGGCACTCGAAACGGTCCATGCCCGTGTACATGCCCACTTTCTCGTTGATGGTGCCGTCGTCGTTGAATATGTCTATGGTTTCGAGGTTGTATTTCTCCCCGAGCATGTAGTCGTTCACGTCGTGCGCGGGGGTCACCTTCAGCGCGCCCGTGCCGAACTCTATGTCGACGTACTCGTCGCGGATGACGGGAATCGAACGGCCCACCAGAGGCACGATCACGCGCGCGTCGGCGGGGATGTCCTTGTAACGCTCGTCGTTGGGGTTGAGGCACACGGCCGTGTCGCCCAGTATGGTCTCGGGACGAGTGGTGGCGACGATCAGACAGCGGTCGCTGCCCTCGATCTTGTAACGCAGGTAGTAGAGCTTGCCCTGCGACTCCTTATATATCACCTCCTCGTCCGACAGAGCGGTCTTGGCCGAGGGATCCCAGTGCACCATGCGCACTCCGCGGTAGATCTTGCCTTTGTTGTAGAGGTCGACGAAGACCTTGATGACGCCCTCGGTGCGCGCCTCGTCCATCGTGAAGCAGGTGCGGTCCCAGTCGCACGACGCGCCCAGTTTGCGCAACTGCTTGAGGATGATGCCGCCGTGCTTCTCTTTCCACTCCCAAGCGTGGGCGAGGAACTCTTCGCGCGTGAGGCTCGCCTTGTCGATGCCCTCGGCCTTGAGCTTGGCCACCACCTTGGCCTCGGTGGCTATCGAGGCGTGGTCGGTGCCCGGCACCCAGCAAGCGTTCTTGCCGAGCTGGCGCGCGCGGCGGATCAGCACGTCCTGCAACGTGTTGTTGAGCATGTGGCCCATGTGGAGCATGCCCGTGACGTTGGGGGGCGGAATTACTATCGTGTAGGGCTCGCGAGCGTCGGGCTCCGAGTGGAAATGTCTGTTTTCGATCCAATACTCGTACCACTTGGATTCTATCTCCTGCGGTGCGTACTTGTCTGCTACCATAGTTGTTATGTTGTTTTACGTTTCTTGCCGTTCGGGTCGCGGGCCGCCCGCGCGTACGGGCGAACCCGAGCTACAAAGATAGAAAATAATACGCTTTTCCGCAAAAACTCGCGTATTCGCGTCGAATTTCGGTCTGTTCGCCGCGGTCGGACGACAAATCGGCGGCAGGGTGTTGCGAATATCGCTTTTTTTGTTATATTTGTTGAAAATTACCGACCCATGAACTTCAAATCGATTACGGTGGCCGCGGCTGTCGCGCTTCTGGCATCGTGCGCGGGGCGTCCCGACCGAGCCGCGAGAAGCATCGACTTCCCGCCTCCGATCTTTCCCGACTATACCGACGTGATCGTGCCGTGCAACATCGCGCCGCTCAATTTCATGATAGACGACGCCGACTTCATCCGCGCCGAGTTTTTCGCCGTCGCCGAATCCGACGGCATTGCGTCGCTCTCCCCCGAGTCCTTTACTGAATCGCCGCGGTTGGCGGTCGAGGGGCGTCGGGGCTTGGTCGACATTCCGATCGACGAGTGGCGCGCGCTGCTCGACGCCAACCGCGGCCGCACGCTGGCCGTGCGCGTGTCGGCGTGGGGCGAGAATTATCCCGACGGCGTGTGTTACGCCCCCTTCGCCATCTGCGTCTCGGCCGATCCCATCGACGGGTGGGCGGCCTACCGATTGATGGAGCCCGGGTACGAGGGGTGGTTGCAGATGGGCATCTACCAGCGCGATCTGTCGACCTTCACCGAAAAGGTGCTCGTCGACAACTCGGTGAACGGCATGGGGTGCGTCAATTGCCACTCGTTCTGCGACTGGTCGCCCGACAAGATGATGTTCCACTCGCGCAGCGACGGGGGCGGCACGGTGTTCTGGCAGGATGGCGAGGCGAAGAAGGTGAACCTTGCGGGCCTCGGCCCCAAGAAGCAGGGCACCTATCCCAAGTGGAATCCGCGCGGGCGTTACGTGGCCTACTCTTCGAACGAGACTTACCAGACCTTTTACGCCAAGGGCCGTCAGGTGAACGAGACTTTCGACACAGCGTCGGATATCATCATTTACGACACCGAATCGGGCAAGGTGCTGACCGACGACCGCTTCCTGACGCCCGAGCGTTGGGAGAGCTATCCCGAGTGGACGCCCGAGGGCGACTTTCTGCTGTTCGCCTCGGCCGAGGGGGTGAATATGCCCGCCGAGCGGCGCGACCTGCATTACGATCTGCTGCGCGTGTCGTTCGACCGCGCCGCGGGGCGTTTGGGCGAACGGGTCGATACGCTCTACAACTCGCGCCTCGACGGCGGCAGCGCGGCCTACCCGCGCGTTTCGCCCGACGGACGCTACCTGATGTACACCCGCGCCCATTACGGCACTTTCCCCGTGTGGCACAAGGAGGCCGATCTGGCGATGATCGATTTGCGCGACGGCTCGGCCGTGGATGTCTCGGCGTTGAACAGCGATTGCAGCGAGAGCTACCATTCGTGGTCGTCGTCGGGCCGCTGGGTGGTCTTCGCGAGTCGTCGGCTCGACAACCGTTACGCCCGCATGTTCATAGCCCACGTGTCGCCCGAGGGGGTGTGCGGCAAGCCGTTCCTGCTGCCGCAGCGCAATCCCGAGCACAACATGTGGCGTCTGAAGTCGTATAACATCCCCGAGCTTGTGAAGGGCGAGGTGAAATTGCCGAAAGAGCGGCTGCGCGAGTTGCTGGACGCTCCCGTGGCGAACAGGGCGGTCGTCGGCAGGGCGGTCAATTGATCGGCGAGCGCGAATCCGTAAAAATTGTTTTATGAAAAAGATAATCATTACCCATTCGGCCTTGGCGGCGCCTTTGCTGTTCGTGTTTTGGCTGACGGCCTATCCCCACACCATGCGGTGGATGGAGGAGTACTCGTTCTTCAGCGCGCTGCCCGATTTTCTGCATCTTCAGGTGCGGCTGCCCGCCGATGCGGTGAAGTATGCGGGGGCGTTCCTGCTGCAATTCTACCGTTGGCCCGTCGCGGGCGCGCTGTTGCAGACGCTCTTCGCGTGGATAGTGTTGATGTGCGCCGACGCGGCGGCCTATCGGTTGCTCCGTCGCGAACGGCTTATGTGGGCGGCTTTCATTCCGACGGCCGCGTTCGTGGCCATGCAGTGCGGTTACCGCGATCTGGAAAGATCGCTGCTGTGGTGCTTGTGGGCCGCGGCGATCGCCATCGTGGCGCGCATCTTCGCGCGCCGTCCCGACGACGAGGCATTCCGCGCTCCCGAGGCTGTCGCGGCGAAGCCAGTGAAAAAGGGTCGCGACGTGAAGAAGGGAGAACGCAGGTCGCATGCGAGCGCGGTGAATTTCCTTTGCCGTTACGGGTTGCCGCTCGCCGCGCTGGCGACGGGCATGTATGTCTCGTTCGCGGATGATGAGTGCCTCGTTCGCGAGCGCATCCACCGAGTAGAGCATTTGGCCGAGGCGAAGGAGTGGGATCGCATTCTGGAGATCGTCACGCCCGAGGCGTCGGCCGAGGATCCCGTGCGTCGGCGTTACGCGCTGCTGGCGCTCTCGGAGACGGGGCAGCTTGCCGACCGCATGTTCGAGTACGGCATCGAGTCGCCCGACGACTTCTTCTTCCCCCACAGCGGCGATTTCATCGGCATATTCTTCAATTCGGTATTCTATGAGAATCTGGGTATCGACAACGAGGTGGTGCATTTGATGTACCAGCTCAACCAGCACTCTCCGTTCGGATTTTCGTTCCGCACGCTGCGGCGCATCGCCGACGTATGTCTGCGTCAGGGCGATGCGGTGTTGGCCGAGAAGTATTTGAACATACTGGCCGGCTCGACATGCAACGGAGGCTGGGTGCGCTCGCGAATGCGGCGTCTCGACGACCTCAAGTCGGGCGCGGTGCGTCCCGAGGCCTTCGTGGCTGGCGACCTCTGCGTGGGGTCGCAGTCGGAAGCTCCCATATTGATGGATATGTACAACCTCTCGAAAGCCGAGCCCGACAATCGCAAGTATGTCGATCTGCTGCTGTGCGGATTCCTCTCGGCGGGTCTTCTCGACGACTTCGAGCGGATGTTCGCCGAGTTCGCGCCACGCTTCTATGCCGATGCGGAGCGGCTGCCCGCGCATTACGAGGAGGCGTTGCTGCTTATCTCGCTGCGCAATCCCGAGCTGACGAACGGCTACAAGATCGACCCCGCGAAGGCGCGCGAGTTCGGACGCTTCTCGCAACTTATGAACAAGGGGCTGCGCGGAGCGGTGAAACAGAATTGGCCGAATACCTTTTGGTCGTATCTCTATTGCGAATAGGTTATGGATGTCAGACATATAATGACAGTCGCGGTCGCTGCGCTGCTGCTATCGTGCGGGAGCGGCGCGGACGAGGCGGCGCGCGCGGTCGACGCTCTGCCGCCGATCTATCCCGATTATGCTGGTGTGACGGTGCCGTGCAATATCGCGCCGCTCAATTTCAAGATTCGGGGAGCCGAACGTATCCGCGCGGAGTTCGTCGCGGGCGGCGAGGCGCGTTTCGTCGCCGAGGGCCGCAAAGGGGCGATAGAGATTCCGCCGAAGAAGTGGCGCGCGCTGCTGGCCGATGCCGACGTGGCGGAGGTGCGGGTGTCGGCGTGGAGCGCGGCGGAGCCCGAGGGGGTGCGATACGCTCCGTTCCGCATAATCGTTTCGCCTGAACCGATAGACGAGCGGATAGCCTATCGCCTTATCGAGCCCGGGTACGAAGGGTGGTTGCAGATGGGCATCTACCAGCGCGACCTGACGAACTTCGACGAAGATGTCTTGGTCGACAATTCGGTTAACTCGACGGGGTGCGTCAACTGCCACTCTTTCCGCGACTACTCGCCCGACGAGATGCTTTTCCATGCCCGAGGCAAGAGCGGCGGAACAGTGTTCGTGCGCGACGGGCGCATGGAGAAGGTCGATCTGGCGTCTACCCCCCCCCTCCGTCAGGGTGTATATCCCATGTGGAATCCGCGCGGACGCTATGTGGCCTTTTCGACCAACGACACGGCGCAATCTTTCTTCGGCGGACACGGGCAGCCCATCGAGGTTTACGACCAGAGCTCCGATTTGATGATATACGACACCGAGACGGGGCGGATGCTCACCGACGAGCGTTTCTTCTCCGATGCGCGGTGGGAGACCTTTCCCGCATGGTCGCCCGACGGCGCGACGCTCTATTTCTGTTCGGCCGAGCCGCGTAGCATGCCTCTCGACCGCGAGTCGGTGCGTTACGATCTGTTGCGCGCGGAGTTCGATTTCGCCACGGGCGCGCTCGGCGAGCGTGTCGACACGCTCTATGATTCGCGCACGGCGAGAGGTAGCGTCTCTTTTCCGCGCGTCTCGCCCGACGGACGCTATCTGATGTACACCCGCGCCGATTACGGCACCTTTCCCGTGTGGCATGCCGAGGCCGACTTGGCCGTTATGGATCTGTGCGACGGCTCGGAGGTCGACGCTTCGGCGTTGAACAGCGACGAGGCCGAGAGCTGCCATGCGTGGTCGTCGTCGGGGCGTTGGGTGGTGTTCGCGAGCCGCCGCGAGGACGGCCGCTACACGCGTCTGTATCTGGCCTCCGTGTCGCCCGACGGAGAGTTCGGCAAACCTTTTCTGTTGCCGCAGCGCAATCCCGACCAAAATGCGTGGCGTCTGAAATCGTATAACGTTCCCGAATTCGTGCGGGGCGAGGTGCGTTTGCCGCGCGGCGAATTGAAAGCCTTGTTCAAATAGATGATGCGATGAGAAAAACCCTGTTGCTCCATTCGGCGGTGTTGTTGCCCGCCGTGTTCGTCTTCTGGATCGCGGCCTATCCCGAAACCCTGCGGTGGATGGAGGGCGTCTCCTACTTCTCGACCCTGCCCGATTTTCTGCGTTTGCAGGTGCGTTATCCGTCGGGCGCGCTGAAGTATGCTGGGGCGTTCCTGCTGCAATTCTATCACTCGCCGATCTCGGGCGCGCTGTTGCAGACGCTCTTCGCGTGGGTGGTGATGGCGTGCGCCGACGTCGTGGTGAGGCGTCTCGGGCGCGGACGCATGGCGTGGACGGCATTCGTCCCCGTGGCGGTGTTCGTCGCGTTGCAGGGCGGCTACCGCGATCTGGAGGGGTCGTTGATATGGTGCCTTTGCTCTGTCGTCGCGGCTGCTGCGGTCTGTTCGGCGACGCGTCGTGAGGTCGCGACGTCTGTCGGCGGGGGCGTTCGGGCTGTGGCGCTGCCTTGTCTGCTGCTCGTCGCGGGGATGGCCTCGTCGCTCGGATGCAGGGAGTTCCGCGTTCGCGAGCGCATTCATGGCGTGGAGCGCATGGCCGAGGAGGGGCGGTGGAGCGATATCCTGACCGCCGCGACGCCCGAGGTGTCGGCGGCCGATCCCGTGCTGCGGCGTTACGCGCTGCTGGCGTTGACCGAGACGGGCCGATTGGCCGAGGAGGCGTTTCGTTACGGGGTAACATCCGCCGATGATATGTTTTTCGCGGGCAGCGCCGATGTTATCGGATGCAATTTCAACGCTTTGCTCGCGGAGTCTCTCGGTCTGGACAACGAGGCGATACACCAGTCGTTCCAGCTCAATTGTCTCTCGACCTTCGGATGCTCGTTCCGCTCGTTGAGGCGCATAACCGACGCCTGCCTGAGGCAGGGATATGCGGAGCTTGCCGAGAAATATATGCGTATCTTGATGCACACGTCGTGTCACGGCAGTTGGGTGCGCAGCCGCACGGGCGATCTGTCGCGCATAATGGCCGAGCCCGTTTCGGTCGCCGACGATGCCGTGCTGACATGCGCGCGCAATGCGCGGCCGCTGCTGACCGACATGGCGTGTCTGTTTCATGCGCGGCCCGACAATCGCAAGTGCGGCGACATGCTGCTGTGCGGATTGCTGGCGTCGAGGGATCTCGACGGATTCGCGGAGCTGTTTCCGCGCGTGGCGGGCGGCGCGTACTCGCCCTCTGAGGGGTTGCCGCGGCATTACGAGGAGGCTTTGCTGCTGCTGTCGCGCCGCAATCCCGAGATATTGACCATGTTCAGGATAAATCCGTTGCGAACCAAGGAGTTCGAACGCTTCGTCGAGTCGATGGACGCCGACCGCAGGGCGCAGGCCTGCGCGATGTATCCCGACAGCTTCTGGGCCTATATGTACGGCGAGAGGTAGGTGCAGTATGCGGTTCGAAGAACCGCGCGGGCCGCAGCCTTCGCCCCGCGGAGGCTCGCTATTCGCATTCGCTCATTGCGCGAGCCCCGCAGGCTGCTGCCCGAATATATTATAAATAGGTATTTGCGGTTCTTCGAACCGCGCAGTTCGCCGCCGCCCCACCGCGGCGGACTGCAACTCGCCCAAAGGCTCGCGCAGCCCTCCGCCGTCGGCGAACAGCAAGCCCACACCCGAAATTTGCACCCGAAATCTCAAAAATCCCCCGAAAACACGAAAAATAACAAAAAAAGCACGCAAATTGTTGTACGATACAATTATT
>ERZ777305.1376-NODE-1376-length-29368-cov-6.377034_pt1 | contig 29368 bp, 20 predicted proteins | sample MGYA00374965_ERZ777305 | MGnify/ENA primary metagenome ERZ777305 (study PRJEB29328, sample SAMD00013331) | mouse gut metagenome | study: EMG produced TPA metagenomics assembly of the Metagenome analysis of fecal microbiota from mouse which was promoted... | reverse complement strand
GAGCCATCGCTGGCTCCTAAACTTGTACTACAACTGCAATACTTCAAGGAACTTTGTTTCGGACGAATCCGAAATATTCTCAATTCGTTTCCCCGGCCCCGAGAGGTCGGGAATTACACAAACGAAGTAAAGAACTCTTTTATTGCGTCCGACCGGAAAAACTTCCGAAACGGACTGCAAAGATAAATCAAAATTTCAATTCCGCAAAAACTTTTTTTTCACTTTCCTTCCTTCCCTTCCTTCCCCCTTATTCCACCCCCCTCCTCTTCTTTTTTGCGGATGCAAAGGTAATCACCTTTCCGGATTCTGCAAATATTTTTTGAATATTTTTTTGAGTCCGTTTTTTTCGTAGCTTTGTAGGTATCTTGATTCTCAAATCAATAGCATGAAAATATTTTACGCAATTCTAACCTACAACTACCCTACTCTGCTGGGCCGCATGATTCGCGCACTGGCCGGACCGGAGAGTTGGTTCTACATCCATGTGGACAAACGGATCAGCACCTTACCGTTCCGTCAGCAAACTGCCGGACAGCCGCAAGTGCGATTTCTCGACGATACGGAACGTATCGTATCGAGATGGGGACACATCTCCACCGTAGACGCCGCCCTACAAACGATACGAAAAATCAAGGCGGAACACCCGGCCGAAAAGAACGGATATATTGTTCTGCTCAGCGGACAAGACTACCCGATCCATTCACGCGCATACATCCACCGGTTTCTCGAAGAGCATGCCACAACAACGTTCATGCAGACCGAACCCCTCCCTTACGCCAACCTACCCGAAGGAGGCCTTAACCGCATTCGCGACACCTACTTTCAACTCGGCGGAAAATTGGTGCAGCGGATCCGGCCCTACCGGTTCAACAAAGAGAACGCCGTGACATATTATAAAATATTGCGTTATCGGCCCTCTCTGTTATTCGAAGCTATTCGTGCTTTTTTCGTACGACGAAAATACCCGTACCCAGAACTGCCCCCGTATGCAGGTGAGTTTTGGTGCGGTTTCCCGCTGCAAACGGGAGATCTGTTACTCGAACGCACCGCATCGCTTCCCAAATACCACGCTTTCCACCGGCAGACACAGATTCCAGAAGAGTGTTATTTCCACACCCTCGTAGCCAACAACATCGAACATCTGCCGGGTCCGCTGGACTACGGCACACTGCACTACGTCGATTGGAGCAATCGGCATACCCCGGTCATTTTTGACATCAGCCACCGCGACGATCTGTTGCGCGTGATACAAACAGAACCCGCCCTGCTCTTCGCCCGCAAATTCGACGACAGCACGGCCGAAGGACGGGAAATACTGGATTTCATAGACCAACACATTCAAAAATCATGAATACCCGGGAAGAAAAACTGGCCGCCATCGGACGGCTGCTGGACGTGATGGACGAACTGCGGGTCAAATGCCCGTGGGATCGGGAGCAGACCATGCTCTCGCTGCGGAACGCCACCATCGAAGAGTGTTTCGAACTGATGGACGCCATCGTGGAGGGCAATCCCCTATATATAAAGAAGGAGTTGGGCGACCTGCTGCTACACATCGTCTTTTACGCCCGGATCGCACAGGAAGAGGGGCGGTTCGACATCGGCGACGTGGCGACGGCCCTCTGCGAGAAGCTGATTTATCGCCATCCCCACGTCTACGGCGAGACGGCGGCGGCCGATGCCGGACGGGTGGTGCAGAACTGGGAGGCCCTGAAACAGAAAGAGAAGGACGGCAACAAAACGATTCTGGCGGGGGTGCCGAAAGGGATGCCGGCCCTGCCGAAGGCCTGCCGCATCCAGCAGAAAGCTTCGACCGTAGGGTTCGACTGGCCGGAACGCGACGCAGTTTGGGCGAAAGTCCGCGAAGAGGTCGCGGAGGTACAAACCGAGATCGAAGCCAAAAATCCGGATCATTTGGAAGCCGAGTTCGGCGACCTGCTCTTCTCGGTGGTGAACGCCGCGCGGCTGTACGGGGTGAATCCCGACCTGGCGCTGGAGCGGACGAACCGAAAATTCATGGCCCGATTCGGCTACATGGAGAACAAAGCCAAGGAAAAAGGCCTATCTTTACAAGACCTCTCCGCCGAGGAGATGGAACGGTACTGGAATGCAGCGAAAACGGAACACCTGTAACGACCCAACATCATGAAACTGAAACAGCTGATTTTACTCTTCGGAAGCGCGACCGCCCTGCTCTTCCTGTCGGGTTGCGACGCCCGCCACGACCTCGGTCTGCGCTCAGAAAACGAAGCATCGATAGAGGCCGAAGAGATCGACCTGGAGACAGAGATGTCGGAAGGGGAGGCGAGTAGCGCCGTGTACGGCGGTATGGAGAACGGGACGGGCGACGGCGCAGAGGGCTGGCGGGAACTGCTGACGGCCGGTTCGGTGGCTTCGTCGGACAGCTCGCGACAGTTTATCCGCACGGCAGAGATGAAGTTCCGCGTCGAACACCTCGCCACCTCGATCTACGCGATCGAAGAGATCGTCCGGGAACAGGGCGGATTCGTGCAGCAGAGCGACATGCAGGACTTCGTCTCTTCGACCCGCAAGACGCCGGTCAGCCGGGATTCGATTCTGGAAACGACCCTCCACCGGCTCTCGTGCACCATGACCGTACGGGTTCCCGCTGAGCGGCTGGATACCGTCATGCTGCTGATTGCCAACCATATCGACGTTCTGGACTACCGCAGGCTGAAAGCCGAGGAGGTCACGCTCGACTTGCAAGGCCAGCGGCAACTCGAAAAGCGATACCGGAAATATACGTCGGAACCGAAGCCCCGCACGGACTCTGCTGCGGAGATCGCCTTCAAACGCACGCTCGAGGGAGACGCAGCGGCTTTGAAACTCAGAAAGCTGAACGACCGGATCCGGTTCGGCACCCTGACCCTGCACCTCTACCAGCGCGAGACGACCCGGCAGGAGGTGCTTCCGCAGCCGGAAGAGGTGCAACCCTACCGGCCGGGATTCTGGACGGAAGCGGGCAACGCCTTGTCGCGCGGCCTCAACGTACTGAAAGTCATCGCACTGTTCCTGATCCACATCTGGTGGCTACTCTTGGGCGGAGCGATCACATGGGGCGTTTTGTGGTGCCGGAAACGATGCTGCCGCAGGAAAAAACAATAACCCGATCTTCTCAATAAAGAACGCCGGCTGTCGTATAAGTGACGACAGCCGGCGTTTCTCTTAATCCCTCTCGTCGAACCGGTCGGTCAGTCGAACCGTTCCGTCCGGCCCGCAGCGCAGCGGCAGCTCCCCGAACATCCGCTCGACCGCACCGCCCGCCACCAACTCTTCCGGCGTTCCCGCCTCCACCCCGTCCCGACCCATCACCCACAAAAGATCGCACAATTGGAGCGCCACCGAAAGATCGTGCGATGAAAAAAGGACGATTTTACCCGTTCGATGCGCCAACCGTCTCAACAACAAAACGGTATGATACCGGTTCGGCAGGTCGAGAAACGCCGTCGGCTCGTCGAGCAGCATCACCGGCGTATCCTGAGCCAAGGCTCGTGCGATCATCACCCGCTGCCGTTCCCCGTCGCTGAGCGAGTCGAGCGTTTTGTCCCGAAACGAAGCCATCCCGACCTGTTCCAACGCCTCGGCCACCCGGCGTTCGTCCTCCGCCGACAACGTCCCGAACCATCCTGTATAAGGCGCCCTCCCCATAGCCGCCACCTCGTGCACACGCAAATGGGCCGCTGTCACCGGCTCCGTGGTCACAAACGCAATCCGCCGGGCCCGTTCCGCCGGCGAGAGCCGTAACAACGCATCGCCGTCCAGCGACACTGTCCCGCTCAACGGTCTCCGCACGCCGGCCAACACCCGCAAAAGCGTACTCTTTCCGACCCCGTTCCGGCCCAAGAGGGCAATCAATCGCCCCGCTTCGGCCTTGAGCGTCAGATGTTCCTGCAAGATCCGCTCTTCTCCTCCCCTTTTCGGTCGATAGCCGAGGGTAAGGTCTTCGATTTCGAGTCCCATTACATCATCCTCCCGCGTTTGTTATTGACCACCACGGCGACCACCACCGGAATCCCCACCAGCGCCGTCAGCGTATTGACCGGCAGAATCAAATCCGTGCCCGGTAGTTGGGACAACATGTCGCAAAGGAGCATCAGATCGGCGCCGATCAACATCGAAGCGGGCAACAGGATCCGATGATCGGCCCGCCGGAAAAACATCCGGGCCAGGTGCGGAACGGCAATCCCGACGAATCCGATCGGCCCGCAAAACGCGGTCACGCCTCCCGCCAGCAAAGAGGTCGCCACAAAAATCACAGTCCGCACCCGCCGGATCGACACCCCCATACTCCGGGCATATCCCTCGCCCAGCAACAAAAGATTCAACGGTTTAACGGATAAAACCGAGAGCAGTATCCCGCCGCCGACACAAAGCGCCAGGATCAGCACCTGGGCAGGCGACAAGCCGCCGAGACTCCCCATCGACCAGATGACAAACCCTTTCAACGCGCTGTCGCTGCTGAAATATTGCAGGAGATCGACCAGGGCTGCTGCTCCGCTGCCGAACATCATCCCGAGGATCAGGACAGCCATCATATCCCGGATCCGCGCCGACACGACCATCACGACCACCAGAATCGCCGCCGCCCCGCTCCACGCAGCCACCGCCATGCCGAGATCGCGCGCCATGCCGAGTCCTCCGATCACCGGTGCGCCGAGCAGAAAAAGCGCCACGCCGAGACTGGCTCCCGAGCTGACTCCCAGGACATAAGGGCCGGCCAGCGGATTCCGGAAAACGGTCTGCATCAGCAGTCCGCTCACCGCCAGGGCGCTTCCGACCAGCAGCGCCACGATCGTTTTCGGGAGCCGAAAGTCGAACAGAATCCGCCGCATCACCTCGTCATCGCCGGCACCGAACGGCCACACCAGCCCCGTCGAGCCAACCGTCACATCGGCTCCGAACAGTCCGACGAGCAGCACGCCGAGGAGTATGAATTTCAGTTTCAATCTATGTTTCGATTTTTTATTTCATTGCCGCCCCCTCCCCGCCCCGGGCTACCGCGACGGGGGTAGCAATGGATGTTTGGGTGCCGCAAGCAATACCGGGGTTGAGGGCAACAGCTGGTCTTCTTCCATCAGCGGCACGAACCGCATCTATCTACTTTTCGATATGCAACGATTACTGTGCAGCAGTCCGGTCAACTGTGCTCACGGTTTTCAGTTGCGTTGCCTCTCGGAATAAACGGGGCGTGTCGCACTCACAAATGGCCGGATCTACCCTAAGGCGGCCTCTACCCCACCCGCAGATTGGGCCGACACAGCCGCAGCGAAACGTAATTTCGCTCCGTCCCGCCGGGGCGCCCACTGGGCGTTTTATTGGGGTTTTCTTTGCCATATTGGCCGGACACCGCCCGCGCAGGGCAGTTCCATCCTGTTGGGGTAGAGGCGGCCAATTGGGAGTGCGGCACGCACCGCCCGCCCGGCGTAAGGGCAGTACCCTCAAACCAACCGCGCGCCGACGCCTTAAAAGGGAAATCGTCAAAATGTGCCGGCACGTTTGACGGGATTTCCCATGGCGCGCGAAAGCAAACCCAATCACCCCGCCCCGGGCTTCCGCAATCATGGGGAGGGCGTAGCAAGGTCCATTGGCAATGTCGGGTACAGTTGGTCTTCGCCGGCCAGTAGTACTCTTGGCATGAGCTTAGGCTTCGGCACGACGTGGCTTTATCCCAACTACGTGGGCAACAGTGCCTTCGGTTTTCAGTTGCGTTGCCTCTCGGAATAAACGGACGCGCAGTGTCTTTTACTGGCCGTGTCTACCCTAAGGCAGCCTCTACCCTACACCGTTGCGGCCGGACGCCCGGGAGTGATCTGGGGTAGAGGCTGCCAGTAAAAGACGCTGTGCGTCCCTCCCGGGGGGGAGGCGTCCGGCCCGCGCGACCCTAAAGGGTCGCAAAAGCTCTGCCCAAACTACAGCCCAAAGCCCCGCCCAATTCTCCGCCCCGTGTCCGCCTCACTGCGGCTCCGCTATCGCTCCGCCGCTTGCCGTCGCCCGCTGGGATTTCATCTCGGTTTGGCTGTCGCAAAATGAGCGAAATCCCTCTTTAGCGGGCGGGCGACGGGTTTGAGGGTACTGCCCTTCCGCCGGGCGGGCGGTACGTGCCGCACTCCCAATTGGCTGGGCCGGTCCAAATCCTCACATCGTTCTCTGTCCGCGCACTCAGACTCCGCAAAACTCACTCCTCGTCCGTTCAAAAGTCGAACAGTGTCGGTTCGATATACCGAGGTTTTTCCACCTCCTCTTCCACCGAGACCTGCGACTCCTCATCGGCCGACACTGCCTCCGTCTCTTCCGCCATTTCCACCTCCGTTTCCGCCGGAAGAGCCTCGTTCACCGCCTCCGCCAAAGCCTCCGTCCGCACCACAATCTCCGTATCCGAGCTCTCCGCCCCCAGCTCCGTCTTGATCTCCAGCAACGCTGCCCGGATCCGCCCCAGGTGTTCCAAAATCTGGACATCCCGTTTCAGCGCATTTTTATTGTCCTTGATGTACTTTTCCGCCCCCGCCAGCGTCATCCCCTTCTCCTTGACCAGGTGATAAATGAGCTTCAGATTCTCGACATCCTCCGGCGTAAAAAGTCGGTTCCCCTTGGCATTTTTTTTCGGTTTGAGCACGTCGAACCGCTTCTCCCAAAAACGAATCAACGACGGATTCACGTCGAACATTTCGGAGACTTCGCCCATGCTGAAAAACATCTTTCGGGAACTCTTTTTCTTATCGATCATGCGGAAAACAGGGTTTCGGTTCGATCCGCCAAGATAGCGATTTTTTCCATACCTTTGACCACCGAATGCAAAAGCGCCACAGCATACAAGGTACCGTAACGGCCGGCCGGCAGCTGGGCCGGACACTCGGATTCCCGACCGCCAACATCGAACTCGCCGCCACCGGCCGGAGCCGGGACAAAGAGCAGGACGGCGTCTGGCTGGCCCGCGCCGCATGGGAGGACGACCGGGGCACCCATCGTCGCTGGGCATTGGTCAATATCGGCACCGCCCCGACCGTAACACCCGAAAAGAGGCCCAAAGCCGAAGCCTGGCTGTTCGACTTCACCGGTGATCTGTACGGCCGGGAGCTCCGGATCGACCTTTTGCACTACCTGAGGCCCGAACGGAAATTCGCCTCCGTGGAGGAGCTGCGCCGGGCGATGGAAGCAGACAAACAAAAAGCACTCGATATCATAGCATACCATGAGTTTACCTTATAAAGTAGCCGACATGTCTCTGGCCGACTGGGGCCGGAAAGAGATCGAAATCGCTGAACACGAGATGCCGGGTCTGATGGCCCTGCGCAAGAAATACGGGCCTTCGAAACCGCTGCAGGGGGCAAGGATCATGGGCTCGCTGCACATGACCATCCAGACCGCGGTATTGATCGAAACCTTAGTGGAGCTGGGGGCGGATGTGCGGTGGTGCTCCTGCAACATCTTTTCGACGCAAGACCACGCAGCGGCAGCGATTGCGGCCGGCGGCGTACCGGTTTTCGCCTGGAAGGGGGAGACGCTGGAGGATTACTGGTGGTGCACGCGCGAGGCGCTCACCTTCCCGGGTGGAAAAGGGCCGCACCTGATCGTCGATGACGGAGGGGACGCCACATTGCTGATTCACAAAGGGTTTTCGGCAGAGAACGACGCCTCGATTTTAAACAAAGCAGCGGCGAATCACGAAGAGCAGGTCATCCTGAACCTGTTGAAAGAGACTTTGAAAACGGAACCGGGCAAATGGCACGCGACAGTCGGCGAGTTACGGGGGGTATCGGAAGAGACCACCACGGGGGTACACCGGCTCTACCGGATGATGGAGCGCGGAGAGCTGCTCTTTCCGGCCATCAACGTCAACGATTCCGTCACGAAATCGAAGTTCGACAACCTGTACGGCTGCCGGGAGTCGCTGGCGGACGGCATCAAACGGGCTACGGACGTGATGATTGCAGGCAAGGTGGTGGTAGTCTGCGGCTACGGGGATGTGGGCAAGGGATGCGCGGCTTCCATGCGGCATTATGGCGCCAGAGTCATCGTCACGGAGATCGACCCGATTTGCGCTTTGCAGGCGGCGATGGAGGGTTTCGAGGTCAAGACGGTCGAAGAGGCGCTACCGATCGGGAATATCTACGTCACCACGACAGGGAACCGGGATATCATCACACTGGAACACATGCAACGGATGCGGGATCAGTCGATCGTCTGCAACATCGGCCATTTCGACAACGAGATCCAGATGGATCGGCTCAACGCGTTCGAGGGGGCGACGCGCACGGAGATCAAACCGCAGGTCGACCGTTACACCTTTGCGGAGGACGGCCACTCGATCTTCGTGCTGGCGGAGGGGCGGCTGGTGAACTTAGGCTGTGCGACGGGCCATCCGTCGTTCGTGATGAGCAACTCGTTCACGAATCAGACACTGGCACAACTCGATCTCTGGCAGCGGGATTACGGGATCGGAGTCTACCGGCTTCCGAAACACCTGGACGAAGAGGTGGCGCGGCTGCATCTGGAGCAGATCGGCGCCCATCTGACGCGGCTGACACCGGCTCAGGCAGATTATATCGGCGTTCCGGTCGACGGGCCGTACAAAGCGGATTTCTACCGGTATTAATCCGAATCTACAGATACGATACGGTTCATGACTTCAGTTGTGAACCGTATTTTTATGGACACGCAACAAAGATTAAGGCGTGCGGAGCCTAAGGCATAGCGCAGCTATCTAAAAGTCTTTCGGGTACCTTTTCTTCGGAACCGAGTAGCGTACCGAGAGCAGAGACCGCTTGCGGACTTTGTCGAGGCAGCACGAGGAAGACGAAGTCAAAAGGTACGGTTCCAGCCGGGGCAAAGATCGACAGTCGCCCGCCCGCTAAAGAGGCGCGCGTAGGATAGACACAGCCAATAAAACGCCCTGTGGGCGCGCCCCGGGCTACCGCGAAAGAGTCGATGGTGCAACGCGTCTTGTCGGCAGTGAGGGTACGGTCTGGTCTGCCTCGGCGGATGACGAGAGTACGGACGCCTGGCGTTTGTGGTTCACTGCTACATATATCAACTTTTTGAATGCGGTCAATCGCAATTACGGTTTTCAGTTGCGTTGCCTCTCGGAATAAACGGACGCACAGCGTCTTTTAATACCAGCCTCTACCCTAACTTAAAGCCGAGGCAGCCAGTAAAACACCCTGCGCCCACCCCGGGCTTCCGCCTCAGCACCTCAGGCGCGTTGAGCGACGTCGGCAACTCCGGATACAGTTGGACCTCTGCGGTCAACGACATAAAAGGCGTCTACCTGAGCTTCAACACGATAGGACTCATTCCCAATTACACGACAGACCGCGCCCACGGTTTTCAGTTGCGTTGCCTCTCGGAATAAACGGTACGCAGGGGCCAATGGGATGGAACTACCCTAAGCCCCTACTCCAAACAAAAAAAACAGCCTGCGCCCCGCAGAGCATCCGATCCGGTCATTCGGGATACGGAAGCCCTGCGAAGCGCCAAGCCTGATTGTACTAACGATAGGTAATTGAATACGATCTCCGATAAATAATACACCCGGAAGAGGATTCAAATACCGTGCCACTCCCCGCCGGAAGCCAAAAAACGTACCCGAAGGAACAGTCTCGCTCCCGAATCCTTATCTTTGCACCGCTGCATCGAGCGGCGGAAACCACGCGCTGCGCATGCAGAAAAACGTTCGACCATTATGACCACCTTTTTAATCTGTTTGGGACTGCTTATCGGTTCCTATTTCACCTACGCCCGCTATCTGGAACGGCAGTTCGGAGCCGACCCGAAAGCGGCCGTACCCTCCGAAACCCATCGCGACGGAGTGGACTATCTGCCGCTGCCCGCCTGGAAAACTTTTCTGATCCAGCTGCTGAACATCGCCGGACTCGGCCCCATCTTCGGCGCCCTGCTGGGAGCCATGTACGGCCCGGTCGCTTTCCTGTGGATCACCTTCGGAACGATTCTCGTCGGCGGACTGCAGGACTACGCCAGCGGCATGATCTCGCTCAAAGAGGGCGGCGTGAGCTTCCCGGAGATCGTCGGACGCTACATGGGGCTGACCGTACGGCAAGTCATGCGCGCCTTTACGCTCTTTCTGATGATACTCGTCGGCGCCGTCTTCATGGTCGGCCCCGCCGGCATCCTCGAAGGATTCACCGGACTGAGCCAGTCGGTTTGGGTCTGGATCATTCTGGCCTACTACATTTTGGCCACCCTGCTGCCCATCGACAAGATTATCGGCCGGTTCTATCCGATCTTCGGCATCGCCCTGTTCGCCATGGCGCTCGGCATCCTCGGCGTGCTGTTTGTCGGGCCTTACGAGATTCCGGACCTCTCGGCCGCATCGTTCGGCAACTTTACGGCCAATCCGCAGGGATTGCCGATTATTCCGACCCTGTTCATTACGATCGCCTGCGGTGCCGTATCGGGGTTCCACGCCACCCAGTCGCCGATGATGGCCCGGTGCGTCACCAACGAACGGCAGGGACGACCGGTCTTCTACGGCGCCATGGTCTCGGAGGGAGTTATCGCCCTGATCTGGGCCGCCATCGGGATGGCCTTCTGGGGCGGGACGGAGGGGCTGAGCGACGCGCTCGCGGCACACGGCGGGAATGCCGCCTGGGCCGTAGAGACGATTACCAATACCACGTTGGGCAAAGTCGGCGCCTTTCTGGCCCTGCTGGGCGTGGTCGTCGCACCGATCACGAGCGGCGACACGGCATTCCGCTGTGCGCGGCTCATTGCGGCAGACTTCCTGCACCTCGAACAGAAACACCTGCTGAAACGGCTCTACATCTCGCTTCCGATCTTCCTGATCGGCGTGGCCATCACCCTCATGCCGTTCGAAGTCATCTGGAAATACTTCGCCTGGGCCAACCAGGTGCTGGCCGCCATCTGCCTGTGGACGGTGACCGTCTACCTCTCCGTACGACACCGGCAGTGGGCCATCGCATTTCTTCCGGCCGCCTTTATGACCTTCATCGTCTCGTTCTACATCTTCATCGCCCGGGAAGGACTCGCACTGCCCTACTACACGGGGCTGGCGATCGGCTCGGTCATCACCCTCGTCATCGTGGCCGTCATGGGATGGTACGTGCGGAACGTCTGGCGCGGACGGGTAACCACGATATGACGGAAACGGAACCGTTTATTTTTATCGCACGATGAAAGTCACCCAGAAATTCGAATCCGGCAAGACCCGCTTCGCTTTCGAGCTCCTGCCGCCGCTCAAAGGCGACAATATCGACACGATTTTCGACACGATCGAACGGCTGGCCCCCTACCACCCGTCGTATATCAACGTCACCTACCACCGCGAGGAGGTGAAACTCATCGAGCGGCCCGACGGCCTGCTGGAGCGCCGCGTGGTGCGCAAACGGCCGGGAACGGTGGGAATCGCCGCCGCCATTACGGCGCGCTACGGCATCGACGTCGTTCCGCACCTGATTTGCGGCGGTTTCTCGAAATACGACATCGAAGACGCGCTGATCGACCTGAGTTTTCTGGGAATCGACAATATTCTGGCCTTGCGGGGAGACAACCTGCGCGGCGAACGCACCTTCCGGACGACGGAGGGGGGACACCTGCACGCTGCGGAGCTCGTCCGGCAAATCATCCGGATGAATCGGGGCGAATACCTCGACTCGGAGCTGGAACACAGCGCTCCGACAAACTTTTGCGTCGGCGTGGCCGGCTATCCGGAAAAGCACGCCGAAGCGCCGAACCTCTCGGCCGACATCGCCCACCTGAAAGCGAAAATCGATGCAGGGGCGGAATATGTAGTGACTCAGATGTTTTTTGACAACGCGAAATACTTCACCTATGTCGAAGCGTGTCGGGCGGCGGGGATCGAGGTTCCGATCGTCGCAGGCCTCAAGCCTTTCACGACGAAATCGCAGCTCTCTCTGTTGCCGCAGACGTTCGGCATCGAATTGCCGGACGAACTGGTGCGGGCGGTAGAAGGGTGTCGGGATAATGCGGCCGTGCGGGAGGTGGGGATCGAGTGGGCGGTGGCACAGGGCCGCGAGCTGATGGCTGCGGGGGTTCCGGCGCTTCACTTCTATACGATGGGCAAGGCGGACAACGTGGAACGGATCGCCCGGGCGTTGTTCTGAGTTGTTTTGAGTTGTTTTCCGACGGGTTTCGACTCGTCGAATCCCCGCCCCGGGCTACCGCGTTCACAATATAGGCACACTGAACGGCGTCGGTAACGAGGGGAACAGCTGGTCTTCGATGATCAGCGGTATAGCTGGCATATTCCTGGACTTCAGCACACAGTACCTTCGCCCCCGCAACGCGAGCAACCACGCCCTCGGTTTTCAGTTGCGTTGCCTCTCGGAATAAACGGGGCGTGCCGCACTCCCAACTGGCAGCCTCTACCCCAATTAACGGATGATTGGGCCGACAAAGCCATTTGCCCACCGCGGGCACGCGGGGCCTGCCCGGCCCGAGGGCAGTACCCTCAAACCAACGCGCGCCGACGCCTTAAGAAGCGATTCAACTGTTTCGGCGATAGCCGAAATAGAATGAATCGCATAAGGCGCGCGAACAAGAATCGCGGACAAAAATAAGGTCGAAACCCCTGCAGCTCGAAGAGTAGCCCGGGCGAAAATCCACCGCAGTGCGGCGCCAGCGGAGGGCGCAACGAGCTCCGTCGAGTTGCAGCCCGCCGCCGGGGGTGGCGACGGACTGCGCGACCCCGTGGGTCGCACAGCACTCAGCCCAAACCACAGCCAATAGCTCCGCCCCAATTTTCGCCCAATCCTCCGACCTCTTGCTCGGCCAACGCGGCGCAAAAATCGTGTCCGCCTCACTGCGGCTCCGCTGTCGCTCCGCCACGTCCGCGCGCGGCAATTCTTGCCGAATTGGCTCACCGCCAATCGGCAGAATATGCCCTCTTTAGCGGGCGGGCGGCGGGAGAGCTCTGTGCCGGACGGAACTGCCGCTTTTTTCAAAAAGCGGCACCAAAAACTTTTGTGATAGCTACACTACACCTTATGCTTCGCAGTCCTTAGTTTTTGCTCGCGCGCTTGGGCGATTCATTCTGCTTCGGCTCTTCGCCAAAACACTTGAATCGCCTCTTTAGGCGGCGACGCGCGTCAAGCTTCGACTGACCTCAGGCCGGGCAGCCCCCCACGTATTAAAGTTATGACAACCTATACCGCAACAAAAAACGGCCTGCCCATCCGGGCAAGCCGCTGAAAACTACAAAAATCGTAGCCCCTAGGGGAATCGAACCCCTCTTCCAAGAATGAAAATCTTGTGTCCTAACCGATAGACGAAAGGGCCATCGTCAGAATGACAGTGCAAAGGTAGAACCATTTTCGGAAATTCCAAACGCCCGCCGAAAAAAATTCCAACAATTTTTCCGGCCACTCCCCTTTCTCCAAAGGGGAAAAGCTTCTCCCTTTATTCCCAAAGAAAAAAGCCCTTCGAAACCAAGTGACGCCGACGAGATCAAACCCTACAGCATTCTGATTATCAATTAAATATACCCACGCCAACCATCCCGTTCAGACAGTGCGGTTATCCGGACAGGAAGAGACGAAAGGCAACCGATACTTTGTAGCTGACGATTACCGACTTCATGCCGGCGCCCGACAAAAGTATCGGCACAAAGCGATAAATGCACCGTGAAACTCACCATCCGGCTATCCCTCCCGTATTCCGCCGACACTGCACACACCTGACCATCGCCCGTCGGCAGTCTCAATATCTTTCATCACTTTCTTCGTGATTCAAAGCGATGCACCACTTCGAGCATATCTCGGGGCAAATATGATTTCGCATTGGAAACCATTTCATCGGGAATTTCATATCGGGCTTCCGCCAGAGAGCCCACAATCGCCCCCACGGTATCGGTATCCCCACCATAGACCACCGCACGGCGAACGGCATCCTCAAAGCTCGTCGCGAGTGATGCCAGATACAAGGCCAACGGCACACATCCTTGACACGTTACATCAAAGAATCCCCTCTCCGGCAGATTGGAGAAAGCGGCATCGCCATAAAACTCTTTGGCAACACTTTCAAAAATGGCAGATGTCTTATTAATCGCCGTCCTCATCCTGAAGATGGCAACCGCTACGGCAACCGCACCTTTGATCCCTTCCGGATGGTTATGGGTAATCGCAGCGGACAACTCGGCCTGCACGCTCACATCCTGCTCATTGTCGAAGAGCCAAGCGACCGGACTGACACGCATGGCAGAACCATTCCCAAAACTATGGTACGGATATGAATCGGGACGCATCACCCAATCGAAAAAATAGTTGCCGTACGCACCCATCGGATGCGGGTATCTACGACACCATGCTCTCATTGAAGTTCGATAGTCCTGCTGATTAAGAATCGCATCGGCTACGGCTATCGTACAGATTGTATCGTCGGTGTAATTTTTATCGGTGGAAAAAATTGGGAAATGATAGTCGGTCGTGTTGTCAAACTCATAACAGCTTCCCGCAATGTCTCCGATGATAGCTCCAATCATTTTCAGTCGTTTTACCCTTATACAAAATTATAAAATTCGTCATACAGGCGCAGGAATAGATCGTATCTAATGACATTATCTCGGGGAGGACAAACTGCGCGAGACGTCTCCGGAACCGGGCACAAAAAAACCACCTGCATCCTTGCAAGTGGCTGATCCTGAGTGTGACGCCGACAGGACTCAAACCTGTAACCTTCTGATCCGTAGTCAGATGCTCTATTCAATTAAGCTACGGCGCCAATGCTTTCGCACCGCAAAAGTAGGCATTCTCCCGATATTTCCAAAATTTATATTCTCTATATTTGCAAAAATCTATCGAACATCGATGAAAACGCTCCCTGAGCTCGAAACAGCGATCATCGCCGACAACCACCGGCTCGCGCCGGACGAAGCACACCATCTTTTAAAGACAGCGGATACCGATGCACTTCGTCAGTCCGCCGACCGGATAAGAGCCCGCTTCACGGGCAACCGGATAGACACCTGCTCGATCATGAACGCCCGCAGCGGGCGTTGTTCCGAGAATTGCAAATGGTGCGCCCAGTCGGTTCATCATCAGACAAAAATCGACGTCTACCCCCTGACCGACACCGCCGAAGCCCTCCGCCACGCACAGGACAACCACGACAAAGGAGTCGGCCGTTTCTCGTTAGTGACCAGCGGACGCACCCTGACCGACCGCGAAATCGAGCAGTGCGCCGCCATCTATCGCACCATCGCGGAGCAGATGCCGGGTTTCCGCAACGGACACCTCTGCGCCTCGATGGGTCTCCTCACCCGCGAACAGCTGCAAACCCTGAAAGAGGCCGGCGTCGGACACTACCACTGCAACATCGAAACGGCCCCCTCTTACTTTCCGCAGCTCTGCACGACCCACACCTTCGACGAAAAACGACGGACGCTGCAGTGGGCTCGCGAAGCCGGCATGCGGATTTGCAGCGGCGGCATCATCGGCATGGGCGAGACGGCGGAGCAGCGACTCGAAATGGCCTTCGCCCTGCGCGAAATCGGCGCGGACTCGATTCCGATCAACGTACTGAACCCGATACCGGGCACACCGCTCGAAAACACCCCGCCCCTGTCGGACGACGACATCCTGCGCACCTTCGCCCTCTTCCGGCTGATCCACCCGACCGCCCACATCCGTTTCGCCGGCGGCCGGACACTGCTTCGGCGCGAAGTGCAGGAGCAAGCCTTGCGAGGTGGTGCGAATGCCGCCATCGTGGGCGACCTGCTCACCACCATCGGTTCCGGCGTGGCCGAAGACCGCGAGATGTTCCGCCGGTGCGGTTTCACGGAATAGCCGCGAAAGAGGTCGGGAAAGCACTTTTTCTATCGGAACAGCCTTGTTTTAGGAACGGATTTTGCATCGTTCCGGCGCAGGCACATCCAACCCACCCGGCCGACTTCCCTTCATGATCCGCAAGATCGTCAAATATGCGCTGCGCACCGCGGCCATTCTGCTCGGAATGGTCGTCTTGTGTGTAGTCGCCCTCTATCTTCCGCCGGTTCAGCGCTTTATCAAAGACAAAGCCGTCGCCTACGTTTCCGAAAATTTCGGCATGCAGCTGGCCGTCGAACGGCTGCGGCTCCGCTTCCCGCTACGGCTGGCCGTAGACGAAGCCCAGGCCGTGACCACCGGCGGCGACACCCTGTTCCGATGCGCCTCCCTGCGCGCCGACATTGCCCTGTGGCCCCTGCTGCGGAAAGAGGTCGTCGTGCGGCAGTTCGAATTCGGCGAGACCTCCTTCCACCTGAACGACACCACGGGCGGCCTTGATCTGAGAGTCCGCGTCCGGGAGCTGGCCCTGACCGCCGACCGGATCGATCTCGCGCAGCAGACCGCCCATATCCCCTGCCTCCGGCTGAGCGGAGCCACCGTCGGCCTGACGCTGAGCGAAGCCCGGCCCGACACCGCCGCAGTCGACACCGCGGCCGCTCCACTGCGGTGGAAAATCGCCGCCGACCGGCTGCTGTTGGAGAAAATCGCGTTCGCAATGCGGAACACCTCGCCCAAGAGCGACCTGACGGCACAGGTCGAATCGGGCGAAATCGCCTCGTGCGCCGTCGACCTGGGCAATCAGTCGGTCGACGTCGGTCGGTTGAGCCTCGACGGCGGCGGATTCGCCTACCTGAGCGACACGACCGCATCGTCTCTCCCCGGACACCAGACCAAACCGGCCGACACCTCCGTTCCGGCTCCGTGGAGCATCGTCGCCGACGCCATCCGGATCGGCGACTTCTCGGTTCGCTACGGACTTCCGTGGGGAGCTCCACGACCCGGGTTCGACCCGAACCACATTGGAATCAGCGGATTAAACATTGCACTCGACTCGGCATTCAATCGCGGGACCGAGGTGCGGGCGACCCTTGCAGACCTGCGTTTCACCGAACGCTCCGGCCTCGTCGTCACCCGCACCCGCGGCGACATCCGGATGGACAGCACCGGTTACTCCCTGCAATCATTCCTGTTACAGACCGCCGCATCGACCCTCCGGGCACAAGCCCTCGTCGGGGGCGGAATCGCCTCGATGGAGCCCGCGACGCCGATCGACATCGACCTGAACCTGACTTTAGGCGCCTCCGACCTCTCGCGGTTCATCGCGTGGAACGACACCCTGCGGCGACAGCTGGGCAACCGCGCTCTCACCGTGGGAGCACAGGTCGGCGGAACGTTAAACAAGCTGAATCTGAGTCGTTTCTCCGTCGAACTACCCCGCATCTTCGCCCTCCGGGCCAGCGGCTCCGTCCAACAGGCGACCGACCCGGAACGGATGCAGGGCCGGGTCGCCCTGAACGGCGAGCTGACCGACCCGCGTTTCTTCTCGCCCCTGCTTCCCGACGGCATGACGCTGTCCCGGATGCGTCTGCGCAGCGACCTGCGGGCCGCATCCGGTCGGTTCGGAGGCCTCGCGACCCTGTGGGTCGGAACCGGGAAACTGACCGCCGAAGGTTCGTTCATCCCGCGCAGCGAACGATACACCGCCCGCATCGAAGCCGACAGTCTGCCCCTCTACGCCTTCCTGCCGACCGACTCGTCGAGTATCGCCTCCTTCGCCATCCGGGCCGACGGGCAAGGCTTCGACCCCTTCTCGTCCCGAACCGCCGCCCGGGTCGAGGCACAAATCACCCACGCCGTCTACGACCGGCTCGACTTCGGCGGCCTGTCGCTCACCGCGGCACTGGCCGACCACCGGTTCCGGGGAGAGTTCACCGGCGAAAACCGGGCCCTGAACGCCGACCTGCATTTCGGCGGGCTGCTCACACAGGCTCGGCAGGAGGCAAGCATCGAGGGCAGCATCTCTCGGCTCGATCTCGAACGGATGCACCTCGTCGCTCAACCGGCCGACGTCTCATTACGGCTCCGCGCCGCCGCATCGGCCACCGAGACCAAGGCCTATACGGCGACCGTCGAGCTCGACACCGTGCGGGTGCGCTACGGCACATTCGAAAACACGGTCGTCCGCACGACCCTCACCGCCGAAGCCGACTCGGCACATGCCCGGGCAGATGTCTCGTCCGGCGACCTGCAACTGACCTTCCGCTCCTTGACGGGCCTCGACTCGCTGGCCGGCGGTTTCGACCGGGCGATCGCCGAGATCCGGCGCCAGATCCGCGCCGGCCGGATCGACGCCGACACCCTCGGCCACACCCTGCCTCCCTTCTCGCTCGACTTCCGGGCCGGACGGAACAACATCCTGAACAATTATCTGCTCGCCCGGGGAATGGGTTTCGGGCAGGCCACCCTGACCGCCCGCACGACCCACGGCAAACCGTTCGACATCCGGGCCGAGGTAAACCGTTTCTCGACCGAAGGGATCGTACTCGACACCATTCAGGCCGGCATCGGCTCCCGGAACGGCCGTCTGCGCTACTTCGCCCGGCTGGGCAACCGCCCCGGCAACATGAACCGGCTCGGTTCGATCTTCCTCGACGGCAACGCCTCCGGGAACAAAGCCCTGATCCGGCTCGTGCAGCTCGACCGGCAGGGGCGCAAAGGGCTCGACTTCGGCCTTCGCGGCACCCTGACCAACAGTGCCGTAACCGTGAACCTCGTACCGCGGCGGCCCATCTTCGGATTCTCGGAATGGTCGGTCAACGGCGGCAACTACGTCCGCTACGCCTTCGACCGGAGCCTGACCGCCGACCTGCGGATCCAACGACCCGGGCAATCCTTCTCGCTGCAATCGTCCACGGCGAGCGACATGCCCGCCGGCAGCCTCCGGTTAGGAGTCACCGGGTTCGACATCGCAGGCGCGCTGAACCTCCTGCCCAAAGCTCCGCCGGTCGGCGGGCGATTGGGGCTCGACCTGACGTTCGGGCTGGCCGACAGCCTGCTGGCGGCACAGGGCTCGATCGCAATCGACACCCTGAGCTACGAAAACCGGTCGGCGGGCGACCTCGGCCTGCGACTCGCCTACCGCAGCGAGGTCGGCAGCGGCCAGCAAGGCTCAGCCACCCTCTCGATCGACCGGCAACCCGCCCTGTCGCTCACCGGGCACTACCATCCGGCCGACACGACACAGGCCGTGCGGCTGACCGCCGACCTGCCCGGCATTCCGCTGGAGGTGCTCAATCCGTTCCTGCCGGAAGGTTCGGGCAGTCTGACCGGGAAGCTCGCCGGACACATCGAAGCCGACGGCCCGACCGACGCCTTGCAGCTAAACGGCTCGTTGCAGTTTATCAAAACAGCCGTCGATGTGGCCGCCATCGGAACCCGGTTCGGCATTTCGGGCAACCCGATCCTCCTGCAAGGCGGACGCGTACTGTTCAACGACTGGGGCCTGATCGCTCCCAACCGACAGCCCCTGACGGTGAACGGCTACATCGACCTGCACGACTTCCAACAGATCGCCACCGACCTGCGCATCGAAGCCTCCGACTTCCAGTTGGTGAACGTGGAAAAGAACATGAGCGCAATGGTCTTCGGCCGGGCGAGCGCCGACCTCTCGGCCCGGATGCGCGGGCCGCTGGATGCGCTGAACATCCGCGGCAACGCCACCCTGCTGACCGGCACCGAGGTGACCTACGTCATGCGGGAGTCGCCCATGAGCGTCCGCGACCAGTCCCAGAACGTGGTGAACTTCACCGCCTTCAACGACACCACGACGGTCTATGCCGTCCGTCCTCCGGCCATGCTCCGCCCGACCGGCATCGACATGCTGATGAACGTTTCGATCGACCCCGACGTCGAGATTTCGGTCTACCTCTCCGAAGAGGGTCAGAACCGGATCGACCTGCACGGGGGCGGCAACCTCACCTACTCGATGAACCGGCTGGGCGACACCCGTTTCGCCGGAAAATACGAACTCTCGGGCGGCCGCGTACGGTACAGCCCGCCGGTGATCTCGACCAAGGATTTCGCCATTTCGCCGGGCGGCTACGTGAGCTGGACGGGCGACATCGCCGACCCGTCGTTCTCGATCCGGGCCGCGCAGACCCTGCGTACGACCGTCACGATGGAAGACCAGACCTCGCGTCAGGTGACCTTCCGGATCATCATCGCCATCAGCGGCTCGATGCAGCAGCTCGACGTACGGTTCGACCTCGCCGCGCCCGAAGACCTGACCCTCCAGAACCAGCTGGCCTCGCTGACCCCCGAACAACGCCAGAACCAGGCGATGAGCCTCCTGATCTACAACACCTACACCGGCCCCGGCACCTCGGCCAAGGTCAACACGGGCAACCCGCTCAACTCGTTCATCGCCAAAGAGCTGAACCAGTGGGCACAGAACAGCCTGCCGGGCGTCGATCTCTCGTTCGGCGTCGACTCCTACGACGATCCGGCGGCAGGGCCGGGCGGCACCCGAACCGACTACTCCTACAAGCTCTCGAAGAAATTCTTCGACAACCGGGTGCGGGTATCCGTAGGAGGCAAGGTGACGACGGGCGACCCGAACCAGAACGCCGCCGAGAACCTGATCGACGATATCTCGCTGGAGTACCAGCTCACGCGGCGCGACAACATGTACCTGAAGGCGTTTCGCGAGACCAACTTCGAGAGCATTCTGGAGGGCGACGTAACCGAAACGGGCGTCGGGTTCGGCGTGCGCAAGAAGATTCTGAAACTGGGCGACCTGTTCCGGCTCACCAAAGAGAAGAAAGAGGTGAAAGAGGCCCGCAAGGCGGCCCGGCAGGAGAGACGCGAAGAGAGACGACAGCAACGACAAACCGAAAAAAACGCAGCGATCCGTCCCGCCGAACCGCAGCCCGTTCCAAACGAACAACCCCGATGAAACCCCTTTTCCGACATATCCTCTGCTCCACCCTGCTGCTGGGCGGCCTGGCAGCCTTCGTTTCGTGCTCGACCACCCGGCGGCTGGGCAAAGGCGAAGTGCTCTACACCGGCGTCCGGAAGATGACCTTCACACCGGCCGAAGACAGTCTGCGGATTCCGGCCGAGGTGATCTCGGCCGTCCGGCAGCCGCTGGACGTGGCACCGAACAACGCGCTGTGGTCGCCCTACTGGCGGACGGGACTTCCCGTCCGGCTCTGGGCGTGGAACTACCTCTACACGCCGAAAGAGAAAGGGTTCAAATACTGGTTCTACAAGCGGCTGGCCAAGCCGCCGGTGCTGATCTCGAAAGTACGGCCCGAACTGCGCGTCAAAGTCACCGAACAGCTCTTCGAGAACCACGGCTACTTCGATGCCCACGGCAGCTACGAACTCGTGCCGAACAAACACAAGCCCGACCAAAAAGCGAAAGTGAACTACCGGTTCACCGTCTCGGCGCCCTACACCTACGACTCGATCGAGTACCTCACGGCACCGGGTTCCGTAGGGCGCATCGTGGACAGCCTGCACGCCGGAACGCTGCTCCGCAAAGGGGCCGTCTACAACCTCGACACGCTGGTGGCCGAACGCAACCGGATCACCACGGCGCTGCGGAGCTTAGGCTACTACTATTTCCGTCCGGAGTACATCGCCTACGACGCCGACACGACCCAGGCGCCCTACCGGGTATCGCTGCGGATGCGGTTGGCCGACGGGATTCCGCCCGCCGCCATGCGGGCCTACCGGATCGGAAGCGTACGGGTGACGCTGGTCAATCCGGCACCGGGCCCCTTCGATACGATGACCCTGGGCGACATCCGGGTGCGCTACCAGCAGCCGCTGAAGATCCGGCCGCGCATTCTGGCCGGCACGATCCGCCTGACCCCGGGCCAGGTCTTCAACGTCGAAGCCCAGAACCGCACCCAGAGCGACCTCAACAAGCTGGGGATATTCAACTCCGTCAGCCTCTCGGTGCCGCCCATCGACTCGCTGCACGAGGGACAAGACTCGCTGGACGTCCACATCTACGCGGCGTTCGACAAACCGATGCAGGCCGAGTTCGAAGCCGACCTCAGCTCCAAGTCGAACAGCTATCTGGGACCCGGCGTGACTTTCGGCCTGAGGCACAACAACATCTTCAAGGGGGGCGAGGTGCTGGCCCTCAACCTGACGGGCTCCTACGAGTGGCAGACCGGCAACAAGAGCCAGTACGAGACCCGTCCGTCAGCCATGAACTCCTATGAATTCGGGCTGAACACCTCGCTGAGCGTGCCGCGCATTCTGGCGCCGGGTTTCCGCTACCGGGGCTTCACCTACCCGGCCCACACGACCTACAAGCTCGGCGCCGACCTGATGAACCGGCCGAAATACTTCCGGATGCTCTCGGTCAACCTCTCGGCCGGTTTCGACTTCCGGACGTCGCCCTACAGCTCGCACAGCCTGACGATCTTCAAGCTGACCTACAACCAGCTGCTCCACACCTCGCACGCCTTCGACTCGACGATGCAGCAGAATCCTGCCGTGGCGCTCAGTTTCAGCAACCAGTTCATCCCGGCCATCAGCTACGCCTACACCTTCGACCGGCTGTACGGCTCGCGGCAGCGGAACCGGTTCATCTTCCAGGGGACGGTCACCGAGGCCGGGAACGTGCTGGCCGGCCTCTACGGCCTCTTCGGTTCGCACGGCGAGAAACGGCTCTTCGGCAGCCCCTTCTCGCAGTTCGTCAAGGGGACAGCCGAGGTGAAGTGGTACCACCGCGTGGGATTAGACAACTGGCTCGTTTCGCGGTTTCTGGTCGGAGCGGGCTACGCCTACGGCAACTCGAAGGTGATGCCCTACAGCGAGCAGTTCTACATCGGCGGGGCGAACAGCATCCGGGCCTTTACGGTTCGGTCGCTGGGGCCCGGGAGCTACCGGCCGCCCAAGGATATGGTCAACGGCTACTGGGATCAGACGGGGAGTTTCAAGCTGGAGGCCAACGTCGAGATGCGGTTCAAAATTCTGGGTCGCCTCGGCGGAGCGGTTTTCGTGGACGCCGGCAATATCTGGCTGCTGAAAAACGACCCTCAACGCCCCGGAGGTGTGCTGCGGGCCAAAGACTTCTGGAAAGAGATCGCCCTCGGAACGGGCGTCGGACTGCGCTACGACATCAGCGTGCTGGTGCTGCGCCTCGACATGGGGATCGGCATCCACACCCCCTATGAGAACCCGGACAAGCGCGGCTACTACAACATTTCGAAGTTCAAGGACGGACTGGGCATCCACTTAGCCATCGGCTATCCTTTCTGATGCGAACCGTCGGCCGCGGCGCGCGACAGGTAGAGCTCCGTGAGCCGCGCCACCGCATAATCGCCCAGCCGCCCGGCCGGAACCACGCACCACCCCTCCGGCCACTCACCGGCCGTCAGATCCGGAAGCTCGATCCGGTGGAACGTCGCATGGATAATGCGGTGCGACAAGACATGCTTCGGCATCCGCACCGCCCCTCTCCACACCCAATCCGCTCCGTCGACCGGCAGCGGCAGAGCCTCGAAGCCGCACTCTCCCTCCGTCTCGACCAGCGGGAATTCGTACAGTCCCCGCCAGATATCGTTCCCCTCGCGCCGACAGACCACCGTCCGCCCCTGCCGGTCGACCAGGTGCAGGTAGTTGAACCACCTCGGCGTCTGCACCGTCCGCCCCTGTTTGACCGGCCGCCCGGCCACCGTTCCGCTCCGCCGGGCCAGACACCCCGCCCTCAGCGGGCACGCCTCGCACTGCGGCGACCGCGGCGTGCAGACCAGCGCCCCGAGCTCCATCACCGCCTGATTGTACCGTCCGGCCCCTTCGCCCTTGCGTCCGGCCGTCGAGAGATACTCCTCCAGCAGCTCCTGCGCCGCCGCAGCGAACTCCTTGCGTCCGGCCGTCGTGTCGATCGGCGTCGCAATGTCCAGCAGCCGGCTCACCACCCGATAGACATTCCCGTCCACCACCGCATACGGCGCATCGGTCGAGAACGAGACAATCGCCGCCGCCGTATAATCCCCCACTCCGCGCAAAGCCCGGACTTCGGCATACTCCGTCGGGAACCTGCCCCCGTGCCGCTCCGCGACCTGTCGGGCCGCCGCATGCAGGTTACGCGCCCGGCTGTAGTAGCCCAGCCCCTGCCAGAGTTTCATCACCTCGTCCTCGCCGGCCGCCGCCAGATCGGTCACCTCCGGAAAACGCTCCACGAAACGGAGATAATACTCCATCCCCTGCGCCACCCGCGTCTGCTGGAGGATCACCTCCGAGAGCCAAATCCGATACGGGTCGCGCGTCTCGCGCCACGGCAGCGGACGGTGACTTTCACCATACCAGTCGATCAGAGCCTTGAAATCCATAGAAAACAGAAACGAACCCCGCCGAAAAATTATTTTTCCCCCTCACTTTCCGTCGGCCCGGTCAGCGGCGCCACACCGAGCCGCGCAAAGCGGATCAGATCGTCCGGCGCCAGCGCGATCTGCAACCCCCGCACCCCGGCACTGATATAAATGCGGTCGAACTGCCGGCAGCTCTCGTCGATAAAGGTCGGAAAAACACGCTTCATACCGATCGGCGAACAGCCGCCGCGGATATATCCCGTCGTTTCGAGCAGCTCGCGGAGGTGGATCATCGCCACGCTCTTATTTCCCGAGACCCGCGCCGCCGCCTTGAGATCGACCTCGCGGTCGCCCGGAATCACACAGACCAGTATCCCGTTCCGGTCGCCCCGCAAGACCAGCGTCTTGAAGACCTGCCGGACATCCTCGCCCAGCTGTTCGGCCACGTGCACCGCGTCCAGGTGCTCCTCGTCTACCGCGTAAGGCACCAGCTCGTACCTGATTCCCGCCCGGTCGAGCAGCCGGGCCGCATTGGTTTTCGTCACTTTCATACACATCAACGATTCAACAGCCGATCCGGGAAACGACACCCCTCCGGCAGACAACGCAACAGCCGCACCAACCCCTCCGCCAACCGTTCCAGCGCCTCCGGGATGCGCCACTCCGCCCGCGGATCCCCCGTCCGGTTCGACAGCGCGCGCAGTTGCAGAAACGGAATCCCCTCATCCCGGCAGACCGCAAAAAAAGCGGCCCCCTCCATCGACTCCACCGCCTCCCCCTCGCGCAGCGGCAGCGGAGAACAGGCACTGTTGGCCGACCGTCCTCCCACCACCCGGAAATGATCCCTCAGCGCCCCGACATAAGGACACTCCACCGGCTGCGCCTCCGGCAATGTGTCGAACGACTCGAAACGGCCCGTCTCGGGTCGCCACGCGCCTATATCGGCCTGCCGGTCGCTCCCGACCAGAACGACATCGTCCAGCGTGAGCGGCGTACCGGGCAATATCCCGGCGATTCCGGCCTGTATCGCCAGACAGGGGCGCCTCTCGCGAACAGCCCGCGAGACGGCGATCCCGGTCGCACCGGCCCCCATCCCACCGACCATCCACCGCACGGGCCGGTCGCCGAACCGATCGCCCACCCGGGCCCGCAAAGGCCGCTGTTCGAGCTCCGTAGCCGTGAGAAGAAGAAGGGGAGGTAGCATAACTAAAAATAAATTCGCCATACAAAGATAACCCGCCTTTGCGAATCCCGAATACCCTCTGCACCGGAAACCGACGACATCCCTTATCTTTGCACCATTATTTTTCAGACGACCATGCAACGCGACATTCGCCGGGAGCTCCAAGACCGGATCCTGATACTCGACGGCGGGCTGGGCACCCTGATCCAGGCCCGCAGACTGACCGAAACCGACTACGGCGGCCACCCCGGCTGCAACGACTACCTGGCCGTAAGCCGCCCCGACCTCCTCGAGGAGATTCACGCCGCCTATTTCGAGGCCGGCGCCGACATCGTCTCCACCGACTCGTTCAATGCCAATTCCATTTCGCTGGCCGACTACGGGCTGCAGGATCGCGTTTACGAACTGAACAAAGCCGCGGCGGCGCTGGCCCGCAGCGTGGCCGACCGGTTCGAAGCGCAGGACGGACGGCCCCGGTTCGTGGCCGGCTCCGTCGGGCCTACGAACCGGAGCGCCTCGATGTCGCCCGACGTGAACGACCCCGGCCTGCGCAACGTCACCTTCGACGAGCTGGCCGAAGGATACGCCGAACAGATGCGCGGCCTGACCGACGGGGGCGCCGACCTGATCCTGATCGAGACCGTCTTCGACACGCTCAACTGCAAAGCCGCCGTCTACGCCCTCCGCACCCTGCTGGGCAACCGTTCGATTCCGCTGATGGTCAGCGGCACAATCACCGACGCCAGCGGCCGGCTGCTCTCCGGACAGACCGTCGAGGCCTTCTACGCCTCGGTCGAGCACGGCGACCTGCTGAGCATCGGTCTGAACTGCGCGTTCGGGGCGCGGCAGATGATGCCCTACGTCGAACGGCTCGGGCGGGTGGCCAAAGGAGCCGTTTCGGCCCACCCCAACGCCGGGCTTCCGAACGTGCTGGGCGGATACGACGAGAGCGCGGAGCATATGGCCGCTATCATCGAAGAATATTTGCAGCAGGGGCTGTTGAACATCGTCGGCGGATGCTGCGGAACGACGCCGGAACACATCCGGGCGATTGCCGAGGTTGCTAAAAAATACAAACCGCGCACGTATCGCGCGCCGCGGGACAACGGCGGCGCGACGGTGCTGGCCGGCCTCGACGTCGTCCGGATCGAGCCGGCCGCCAACTTCGTGAACGTCGGCGAACGGACGAACGTGGCCGGTTCGGCCCGGTTCGCGCGGCTGATCCGCGAACGGCAGTACACCGAAGCGCTGGCCGTAGCCGCCGAACAGGTCGAAGGGGGCGCCCAGGTAATCGACGTCTGCATGGACGCGCCGATGATCGATGCCGAACGGGCGATGACCGACTTTCTGAACCTGACGGCGGCAGAACCCGAGATCGCCCAACGGCCCGTGATGATCGACTCGTCGGACTGGCGGGTCATCGAGGCCGGGCTGCGGGTCGTACAGGGAAAGGCCGTCGTCAACTCCCTCTCGCTCAAGGAGGGCGAGGAACGGTTCCTCGACCACGCGCGCCGCGTGCGGGCCTTCGGCGCGGCAGCCGTCGTGATGCTCTTCGACGAACGGGGACAGGCCGACTCCTACGAACGTAAAATCGAGGTGGCCGAACGGACCTACCAATTGCTGATCGGCGACGGATTTCCGGCCGAAGACATTATTTTCGACCCCAACATACTGGCCGTGGCCACCGGCATCGAAGAGCACGACGACTACGGACGGGCCTTTATCGAAGCGACCGCCTGGATCAAACGCCACTGCCCCGGAGCACGGGTGAGCGGCGGAGTCAGCAACCTCTCGTTCTCGTTCCGGGGCAACAACCCGGTTCGCGAAGCGATGCACTCGGTCTTCCTCTACCACGCCACCCGCGCCGGGATAGACATGGGGATCGTCAACCCCTCGATGCTCCGGATTTACGACGACATCGACCCCGAACTGCTGGAGCTGTGCGAAGACGTGGTGCTGAACCGGCGGACCGACGCGGCGGAACGGCTGACGGCATACGCCGGGGCACACGCCGCCGCAGGCAACGCACCCTCGACGGCCAGACACGACGCCTGGCGCGACGGAACGGTCGAAGAGCGGATCATCCATGCGCTGGTTCACGGCATCACAACGCACATCGAGGCAGACACCCGGGAGGCTTACGAACGATACGGTTCGGCCATCGAAGTGATCGACCGCGTGCTGATGGCCGGGATGAGCGAAGTCGGCGAACGGTTCGGAGCCGGCAAGATGTTCCTGCCCCAGGTCGTCAAGTCGGCACGGGTGATGAAACAGGCCGTCTCGGTGCTCGAACCCTTCATCTCGCACGACCGGACGACGAAACAGGGCGCCAAGCTGCTGATCGCCACGGTCAAAGGCGACGTGCACGACATCGGCAAGAACATCGTGTCGGTGGTACTGACCTGCAACGGCTACCGGGTCGTAGACCTCGGGGTCATGACGCCGCCGGAACGGATCGTGGAGGCGGCGATGGCCGAACAGGTCGATGCGGTGATCCTCTCGGGGCTGATCACCCCGTCGCTGGAAGAGATGCGCGTGGTGGCCGAACGGTTCGAACAGACCGGGCTGCGGATCCCGATCTGCGTGGGCGGCGCGACGACCTCGGAACTCCACACGGCGGTAAAAATCGCCCCCTCTTACAGCGGTCTGGTGGCCCACTCGACCGACGCGTCGAACTGCGTCCGGTTAGTGAACGGGATTTTGAAAGAGCCGGGATTTGCGGAACAGTACCGGATCCGGCAGGAGAACCTCCGGAAACAATATGCCGAACAGTCCGCCGACGGCGCCCTGCGCCCGCTGTCCGAAGCGCGGACACACCGGCTGAAACCGGATTTCAACGCCTTGACCGTGACCCTGCCCCGACAAATCGGCAAACGGGTGCTGACCCGCTATCCGCTGGCGAAGCTTGCGGAGCGGATCGACTGGAGCTATTTTTTCACGGAATGGGACCTGAGGGGGCGTTATCCGGAGATCTTCGACCACCCGACCAAAGGCGAAGAGGCCCGGCGGCTGTTCGACGATGCACAGACGATGTTGCAGCGATTACTCGCCTCGGACGACGTGCGGGCGGATGCGGTGGTGGCGATCGTGCCGGCACGCGGCGAGGAAGAGGATATCTGGCTCCGGGGCTGTTTCCATACTGACGGTGATCCCTGCGGCTGCGGCGCTCCGGAGATTCGGCTCCCTTGTCTGCGGAATCAGGATGCAGGAGCGGAATTCAATCTCTGTCTGTCGGATTTCGTATCTCCGGGGCCCGCTGCGGGAGCTCCGCAGGATCATATCGCCCTGTTCGCCTTGGGCGTAAACTGTGACTTCCGGGGCGACTCCGATTACGAGAACATCATGGCCCGCGTGCTCTGCGATCGGCTGGCAGAAGCATTCGCCAGCGAGCTTTCGGCACGGTTACGGGAAGAATGGTGGGGTTTTCCGGCCGAAACCGAAGGGCTGCGCGTGGCCATCGGCTATCCGTCGGCACCGGATCATGCGGAAAAACGACTGATCTTCGATCTGTTGGATGTCGAAGGAGAAATTCCGTTGCATCTGACGGAAAATTTCATGATGCAGCCGACCTCGGCCGTTTCGGGTTTCATCCTGGCCCATCCGGACGCACGTTATTTCCAGGTAGAACGGGTGGACGACGAACAGCTGGCCGATTATGCACGCCGTTCGGGCCGGTCGGTCGCGACGTTGCGGCGCCTGATGCCGAACCAGGTACGCTAATCCTCTCTCCGTTTATTCCGAGAGGCAACGCAACTGAATACCGTAAGACCGGCCGTATGAGCTGCTGGGATTGAACCATGCTACGACAAAGCCCAAATACACTCCGTTGATTCCTGCTGTTGCTGACGACCAAACCGATCCTTCATGTCCATATCGTCCCAATGCACCCGTATCCCGATGGCGGTAGCCCGGGGCGGGGATACAGGGTGTTTTATTGGCACATGGAATCGCCAGTCCAGAAATTTTTGAGATTGAAATTTGGAGGTTCAGAAATTTTGTCTACCTTTGCACTGCAAACAAGAGGTGCCATAGCTCAGTTGGTAGAGCAAAGGACTGAAAATCCTTGTGTCCCTGGT
>ERZ777305.1375-NODE-1375-length-29401-cov-3.026034_pt1 | contig 29401 bp, 49 predicted proteins | sample MGYA00374965_ERZ777305 | MGnify/ENA primary metagenome ERZ777305 (study PRJEB29328, sample SAMD00013331) | mouse gut metagenome | study: EMG produced TPA metagenomics assembly of the Metagenome analysis of fecal microbiota from mouse which was promoted... | reverse complement strand
TCTGTATCATATTCATCTTTATATTTGTGTTTAAATCTATAATTTCTCATACCTTCATGTCTACTATCATCCCTAGAAGCTTTGTATCTCCCATCATCATAAATTCTAGATTCATCCCCAGACAAGTATCTTCTTCCATATCTTTCGTCATCTCTCATAGCTGTAGTTCTATTCATTTCATCTACATTTTCATATTCTAATCCATTTAGGCCGTATCTTCCGTCAGGCAAATAATCATAAGTATCTTTTACAACTATTTTCCCGCTTCTATCCGCCATATATCTACCTAAGCTATTTCTTCTTCTTTTTCCGTTTCTATAATAACCTTGAACTCTAGTTCTTTTTCCATCTTTATAATCATCTTCTGGGTCCAGATAGTCATAAACCATCTCTTTCCCTTCTTGCATAAGCTCTAGTTCCTCAATTTCTTTAATACCTTTAGTTGCTTCTATTAAAAACATAAATTTTTCTTTATCAAATTGTTTTCCATCTGCTAAAGACAGTTCCACTAAAGGGGTTGCTTGTTCTATAACTTTCTTATAAACTTCTTTTAATTTTATTAAGTTATGCATTATAATTCTCCTCTCAACATTCTTATCATCTCTCTGTTTTGTCTTATTATCAATTCATTTTGCTTTATAACTGTGCTAAACAAGTCATTATCTTGATGCCTCATTTCTTCCAACAAATCATCATTAGAAATCTGTTTTAAGTTCTCCTGATAGTTTAATATTCCTAACAAAGTTCCTAACAGAGTTAACAGTAACTCTGAGTTAAATTCTTGATTATTCATCTGCAATTGTTGTTGTTGGAGTTGAAGTGAAGCAAGTTTTAGGAACCAAGCATTCTAAACTAAAATGAACCGGGTCATTTCCATATATTATTTTATATCTTCTTCTACTTCTTATTTGGTCGGCTCTTAAATTATTTCCAGCCCTTACTCTTACGGGTATCAAGTTTCCTCCATTCGATATCATAACCGGAAGTGCATTAGACCCCGCAGGCAATGATTGAGCTATAACTAAACATCTTCTTTCTAAATTTTCAAAAGTTTGGGTAGGAACAGTTATAATTACCACATTACTCGCAATTGATATTGATGTAGATACCAACTTTCCTTCACAATTCTTACAATTTCTATTACATGACATATTATCACCTCTTATATTTTATAATAAAAAAGAGGGGCATATCCCCTCTATAAAATCAACCTCTGATGAGGGAATTAAACTAAACCACTTGATCCGCATCCACAATTACCGAAAGGTCCAAAATTTTGGTATGGGCTGCAGCTTAGATATGCTGGAATTGGGCAAGGTCTTAATTGATTTACTAAGTTAGCGCTTTGTGCTTGTTGACTTAATTGTAAATTAGCAGTATTTAGACTATCTCTTAATGTTTGGATTTCATTTTGAGTTATTAAATCTACTATTCTTTGAGTTAGCATTTCCAGCAGCTATTAAATCTCTAGTATTCATATTTGCATTAGTTATTATTTCGCAAGTATTTTTAGCATTTTCATATCTTACAGCATCTATATTTCTGTTAGTCTCGCAACAACAGCTTGACATCTGTGCTGATAAATCTTTAAAATTGCTTAAATTTTCGTATCCTAGATTACATATTCCTTGTTGTATAGAGTTAGATACAAAAGTGTTTTGATCTGCTAATCTTCCCATTTGATTAGTTAAGTTAGAGTAAATAAAATCATTACTAATTCCATTTAAAGCAGATACTCCAGCAGCACCGCCACCAAATCCTCCTCCGAATCCGTTACCACCCCATCCTAATAGAGCGAATAAGAAGATTAACCATATCCATCCTCCTTCACCGAATCCATCGTTTCTGTTTCCATCTAAATTATAAACTGGCGTTATACAACCCATTCCTTCTGACATTCCCATTAAGTCAGCCTCCTTTATTTTTTTATTTTATCTCGCCTAGAATTGCTCTATCTAGGCAAGTTATAATTTAACTCCAAACTGTTTAGCCATTTCTTGAAGTTGGTCAGTGTTTATCCCTTTTTGTTTTGCTACATTCTTTATTATTTCTTGAGGATTACCTCCACTTTGTAACATTTTTTGAGCTTGTTGAAACATAGGGTTCCCACCAAACATACTCATTAAATTTTGAGGGTTAACCTTCCCTCCTTGAATCATTTGCATTAACATCTGTGGATTGAACATTTACACTTCCTCCTAAAATCATATTTTCAAAGTTTAGTATTCTTTGCTCTAAATTTTCTATTCTTTTATTCAATTCATTATCTATATCATTATTTTTTCTCTCGACTATTTCATTGTTTAAAACATAAGTGTTTATTTCTGGAACTCCACTTAAATTTAACTGTTTAGTGTATATTCTTTTATTTACATTATCTATAAAATAAGTTGCATTTCCACTCCAATCAACAGCATGGCTTCTAACTTCTTCTATCCCAGCTACCGGAATTATTGTTTGCTGAGGTTGTTGATTTATTTGTTGTTGATTTTGTTGAGTATATTGTTGTTATTCAATCTATCCATTTGCGGCTGCATTGGATTAGTATATTGATTATAATTCATGTTATTATTGAAATTCCCATAACTAGGATACATCTTACCGCCTCCTCATGAATATATAATACACTTTTAGCCTCTATATAAAAAGCAACTATTATTATAAAAAACTTCTACTTTTTTCAAAAATAAAAAAGGCAGTCATAAGACCACCTTGTTTTTTTATATTTTTTTATTGTAATTAAAATTACTTGTTGCGGGTAGAATTATAAATATTAATAACCACGCCCAAAAGTTTATAGGTAATGTAGTATCTAAAAATTCAAAACCTTTAAAATTGAAAACATCAAAAACCCAAATAAACATTATTAAACTTTTAAAAATTTTATACATCCTTTTTCCTCCTCTATCTATATCTCAAATCATCAATATATTCATTTAGCTCATCTATAAAATCTTCCTTTTCTTCTATTTCATCTATTAAATTATAAAACATTTCTTCTACTTCACAAATCAAATCATCATTTACTTTTGCATCAACCATTTTATTTATTATTTCTTTAACCAATTTTATATTTTCCATTTATTTATCCTCCATATTCTTAATTTTATTTAAAAACCACCTATTCAAAAGCTTAAATTTCTTACTTCCGCAATATTTCCCCTCAAAAAAGTTTTCTATAGTCATTCTCGTAATTTCTTCATTTAAATCTATAACCTTATTCATTTTTCTACCCTCTTTTAATAAAAATAAGTTTTTATATCATTTCTATCTATTTTACATCCTTCTTCAAATTCGACTATAGTATAACAATTTACTTGATTACCATAATTCAAATTTCCTCTATCAGAATAATCCATAGGTTTGCAACTGCATCCATTTTCTACAACAAATACATCTTGTCTTCTCGTTGAAACTATCTGACTGAATTTATGTGTATGTCCTATAAATATTATATCATCTTTTTCAATTACATCTCTATTCAAAAAGTACTCTGCGCTCTTTTCAGCTATTTTTGCAGGCACATTCGAAAAATCTTTTGGATGACATATTACTAAATTATCAAATAATCTTGCGTACCATTTATCTATATATTTAAAATTCTCTATAGCTTTATATTGTTTTCTCTTAGTTCCTATATTGAATTTAAATCCCTCTTCTAACATTCTAAGCAGTTGACTATCTAAAAGCCTTTGTAATCCTTTATTTTGCATTTTGCATATTTCTCTTTCTAATCTTTCTTCATGATTTCCTTTTATACAAATTATTTCAGCATTTATTATTTTATTTATTTCTTGTATAAATTCATGAGCTGACACTAGCTCTTCTTCTAAAGAGGGCCTTTCTAACATTTGAAAGCTTGAACAGCTTTCGCAGTCTATTAAGTCACCTCCTATAACTAAACAATCTATATCTTTATGTTTTTTTATTTCATTCAGTAGTTCTTCATGTTGGTAAGGTACATGTACATCATTAATAATCATTACTTTTTTGCCTTTCTTTTCTTTAGTTTTGTATTCCTTAATACCTTTGCCTGTTATTATTTTTTCGGCACATCCTTTTAAATTATCTTCTTTGCATCTTTTGTACATTTCTGTAAGTATCACAGTTTCTTCACTTCTCCCACTTTTCTTTATTTTATAATTTAATAATTGCTTGCTTATACCTAAGTAATCAGCCCATTCCTTTAAATTCTTTTCAATTCCATAAATACTTATCAATTTTCCTCTCATCATTAATTTCCTCCTAACAATCCCATGTGTAATTAATTTCTCTTTTTAAAATACTTTCTATATAATCCATCTGATTAAAATTGTTCCAATTTTCAAAATCATTCGGAACACTTATTTCAACTTCTAGATCTTCACCTAATACATTTAAATTTACATTTATTTTTTTATCCATTTAAATCAACTCCCTTTCTATGATTAAATTATATCATTGTTATTTTTACGTGTCAACACTTTTTTAAAGTATTTTTATAATTCTCACTTTTATTTTATTTTTATAAGCTTCTTCTATCATATTTTTAGTTCCTTTGCTCCCTTCTTTGTAGAAAGCCACTAACCCATCAGCATACTCTGCCATCTCTCTATTTCTAATAGGACCTGCGCTTCTCCCAAATTTGTACCAATTTGCTTTAAATACTTTTAATTTGTATCCTTTTTCATTTGCGTATTTCTCTCCTAAGATATCCGCACCTCTGCATCCTCCTGATACTATTTCTACTTCTTTTTGATTTATTAACAATTTATCCATTTTTTCTCTTAAAAAATCATAATCTTTAAATTCTCTGCTTCCTGCAATTATTATTTTCATAATTCCTCCTATAAATTCGTTGGATCTATTATTTTGTAATATTGTAATTTTGCTTTCATATCTATAACCTGTTCCATTCCTCCTCTGAATTTTCTCACCAATATTTCCATAGCTTCTGGGTCAGCTTCTTCATTATATTTAATATCTCTATAACACATCAATATAACGTTAGCATTTTGTTCTATCTTTTTAGATCCTTCTATGTCATAAGCAAACGGTCTTTTGTCATTTCTAGTTGATATGGATCCAGTTTTTAATTGAGATAATACAACTACAGCTATATTTAATTCCTCTGCTAACTGTTTTAACATCCATGTATAATTCCCTAATTGCTCAGAGATGCTCATAGCATCATCAGCGCCTCCTTTGTCTATCAATCCTAAATGATCAACAAATACAACATCTAATCCTTTGCTCTTCTTCAATGCTTTACATTTAGAGATAATACTAGTTATCGTTTGGAATGGCGAATAATCAGAGAAGAAATTATTTTTAGTTGTTTTCACACTTGCAAACTTACTCATTTTTTCTATGTCGTGATCATTTATTATTCCCAATTCTAATTTAGTAGCTTCTATCATAGTTCCGGCCGACATTCTTCTTATTCCGCACTCTTCTTCATCCATTTCTAAAGAAAAATATAATACTTTGTTATCGTTAGATGCTAATCCTTCTGCCATATTCAAACAAAAAGCAGATTTTCCCATTCCTGGCGCTCCACCAACAACATATAGTTTTTTCTTTTGTATTCCTTTCATTCTAAAATCGAACCCTTTCCAACCTGTTCTCATTCCTGGAATTTGTCCTTTATTTTTGCATCTTTCTTCTATGCTCTTAAAAGTTTCAAACATAGTAAATTCATCATCCATTATCTTAGATCCTTCTTGTTTTTCAGCAAGTTTCATTTCTAAATCTGCTATTATATCATCGCTTCTTCCTTCTTCTTCAAAAGCTAATTTTTCTGCCTTTCTGCATTCTCTTATTAATTTTCTTCTCTTGCTCTTTTCTTTTATTATATTTATCATATCTTGAGTATTAACAAATATTGAATTGCTTATTAAGTCGTTTATATAGCTTATAGTGACTTTTTTTAGATTTTCTTGCCCTAATGCTTCACATAAAGTAACTTGATTTATAGAGCTTCCTATAGCGTATAAAGATGATAATGTTGAATATATCAGTTGATGTCTTCCTAAATAGAAGTCTGCAGCTTCTAATTGAGACAATGTTTCTGATAAAGCTTGTTCATCATTCATTATATGTGCTAATAATTCCTGTTCTGCTCTTTGATTATTTGGTAATTCTTTTAATGTTTCCATTTTTTTAAATCCCCTTTATTAATTTATTTCTTTAACTTGTCTTTATTATAATTCTTATCTTTTAAAGTGTCAACACTTTTTAATAATTTCCATTATAAAAATCTTCCATGCTTATCCCTAAATTATCTTGATTAGCATTCTTTGATTCAGACGCTCTTATTTCGCCTTGTACGCCTTCCTGTTGAGTTTTTATAATATCAAAGATACTTTGTTCCTCCATTCCATATTCGTCGTCTAAATAGTCCACAAACCCTCCATTCCAAAATGTACTTTCATTTTTGTATTTAAGAGTTCTGAAACCTTTTCTTCTTTCATCTTCTACATACTTATTGTATCTTTCTATAGCTCTTATAAGTTGTTCTTTTCCATAGTCTTTAATAAGCTTTGGCAATTTCTTAATAGCTGCTGCTTTAGTTTTAGTTCCTTTGTAATGTTTTCTAATTTCTTCAATGTCATTATCCAATTGTTCTTTATTAGATTTCTTACCTTCTAAAAGCTTTTCGTCAGACTTGTTCTGACTATATATATTATTATTCTTATTATTATTAATATTATTATTATTAGATAGTGATTTCCACTGTTCTTGATTAGTGATTTTCACTATTCCGGAATAGTGATTTTCACTAGTCCTTGATTCATCAGTGGTTGAGTCACATACTTGAACGTATATTTTGTTTGGTTTGTTTAATCCTTGTCTTACTTCTTTTATTAATTCATGATTCATAAGCTCTTTCTTTAGCTTCTGTGCTTTCTGGTCTTTAACATTAAGTTCTTTGCAAATGTTTTCTATTGAGAAGTATATATAAATATCTCCATTATCATCTATCCAATTGTTAGTTATTGATATCTTATTTCTATCGTACATAAGCATATATAAATATTTAGCTTCTACGCTCATTTTAGAGTACTTTTCGTTATAGTGTATACTTTTAGGTAATTGGAAGAAAATAAGCTCTCCGTGATTGTTATTGATGTTAAAATTCATGTTAGTTAACCCCTCTTTCTTTTTGTTCAACATATGATTCAAGATATCTTAAAACTAATTGTTGCATTGATATTCCTTGCTCATCCAAAACCTTCTTTAATCTATTGTTAAACTCTTTGTCCATTCTTATTGTTTGCCTTACTATTTGTTTAGTTAAATCTTTTTTCATTTTAATATCCCCTTTATTAATTAATTTATTCGTAAAGGCTCGTTCCTGTTTTAGCTAACTCGTTTTGGTTAGTGGCTGTATCAACCTTATGACCTTATTATATATCAATAATTTTATGCGTCAATATTTTTTTTTAAAAAAGTTAGAAATATTTTTAGACAAAAGAAAAAGGAAGGTAAACCCTCCAATAATAAAAATAATAATAATATAAATTTTGCTGCGATAATATAATTATTATAACATATGAAATAAATGATTGCAATAAGAAAAGTGCATTTATACTCGGCACTTACGAGTTTAAAGGGGTTGTTTTTATCTTTTGTTATATTAATATTATATTATATATAATGTAGAAAGTCAAATTCGCTCTCACTCAAAGTGATAGCAGGTTTTATATTCAAAGGTTAATGAATTGAAACAAATCACAAATTGTGATGTGTTTTTTATTAGGATTTCGAGGTCACAAATTGCAACCTGTTTTTAAGAGCTTCATATATATATCATTAAATTAAATTGTAGTGATTACTAACCACCACATTTTTAAAGTCTTAAACTATACTAAAATTTAAGTACAGTAGTAGACATTTTTGTCCGTAACTTAAAAGAGAGATAATCAAACAATCGCAAATTGCGATAGCTCACAAAATATAGTATTTATCAATGATTCAAAAACAGAACCTTAGTGAGGTTTTGATTTAGTAAACAAATGGTCGCAGATTGCGATGGTTCAGAAAGGCTTAGAAACACTAATAAAAAATTCTCAAAAAAATTTTAAAAAAAGTGTTGACACTTTAAAATAATGGATATATAATAAAATCATAGCAAGGAGCTAAACGAAAAATAAAGGAGTTGTTAATATGAAAGAATTAGTAATAAGAGGGAGACAAGAATTTTTAGGAATGGACATACCAGTAATTGAAGGTGGTTTCGGTGAAGGTAAGAAAGTTATATTAGCTAAGGATGTAGCAGGTATACACGGAGTGCCGTTATATAAAATTAACGAACTAATAAATAGTAACTTGGATGAATTTGAGTGTGGTATAGACATTTTAGATTTAAAACAAGATGAAAATTTCGTTATCCGTCTTAAGGATAACGGATTATATAACCAAAATGCAATTAATAGAAGTTCAAATATATATCTATTAAGCGAGCAAGGATATATGTTATTAGTTGGGTTTATGAAAACTGATAAAGCTAAAGAAATTAGAAAACAATTAAGAAGAGAATACTTTAGTATGAGAGAAGCTTTAAAGCCTCAATTACCACAAGATTACCTAAGTGCATTAAAAGCCTTAGTAGAAAGTGAAGAGGAAAAGCAAAGAATATCTTTAGAAAAAGCTAAAATAGAAGAAGAAAAGAATAGATTAATTCATCAAGGTAAGTTATATACTACTACTGAAATAGCTAAAGAATTGGGTTTTAAAAGTGCTAAAGCTTTCAATGAATTTTTAAAAGAAAAGAAAATACAATATAAAGTGAATGATACATGGGTTTTAGCTGCTAGATTTTCGGAAATGGGATACACAGAAATAAAACAAACTGAATTAGATAACGGAAAGATAATATACAACAGAAAGTGGACTGGAACAGGTAGAGATTGGCTAGTAAATGAAGTAATGAGAGATGAATATTAAAATAATTTGAAATTACGGTGAGGTTCGACATCATGTCGAGCCCTACCAATACAAAAAGTTCAAAATTGAAAGGGGAATGTTAAAATGATAAGATCAATAAGAAAACATGGAAATAGCAAGGTTATAGCTATCCCTAAGAGTGTTTTAAAAGAGTTTGATATAAAAGAAAAGGATAAATTAAAATTTGCTGTAGAAGGAAATAAGATAGTTTTGGAGGTAGTTAATAATGATTAATTTTTTTAGATGTTTATGGTTTTTAGGAATGGTTTCAAGTACTATATATAATGTTGAGTGTGGTAAATTTGGAGCTGCTACAATATTATTTTTTGCTAGTTTTGTACCTTTTATAGGAGATATAATTTCGGATTTAAAGAAAAGATAAGGAGTGCTTAATATGAAGGTTAAAGTTAAATGTAGTTGTGGAATAAAACATTATATAAAAGTAGAAAATATAAAAGAAGCGAAAAAGATTAAAAAACAAATATGGATAGCTGATTGTTGCATACCATTCTAAAAAAAGAGGAGGGATTTACCCTCCTTTTATTGTTTTAAAATCTCCTCTATTATCTCGTCGTTACTCCATACCTTAATCATTTTCTTAAATGCTTTGTCTCTTATTTTTGATACCGCTTGACAACTTATATTCATCATTTCTGCAGTTTCTTCTCTAGTATTTCCTTTTATGTCCATTAAAGTTATTGCTTCTAATTCCTTGTCTTTGAAATTAACTAAATCTAAAACCAAATTTAAGACAACTCTTGAGGGACAATTCAATACTTTTTTTACTTCTTTGTTAGTCATTATTTCTTCTTCTTTTTGATAGTTATCTTTTTTCTTTTAATTTTTATTTTTCCCATTAGTTAGTCCCTCCTGTATTTATTGAGTTATTATTGCCTTTTATATTATTGTATTGCGCATCTGATCCCTCTATAGTTACTTCTTCGTGTACAGCTTCAGTTTCGAAGTTAGAAATAAAATACATATAAAACCCTGTTATAAAAGTTAAAAAAATAGTCATTACAATATTAGAGATTAAACAAAAATATAATAACTTCTCTTTTCTTTTGCTTTTCCTATCATCTTTTAATTTTCTTTCGCTTATTTTTTCCATAACATCTTGAGTTAACTCTAGAGCTTTTTCGTATTCTTTTATATCCAAAAAATTCACGCCTTTCTATCTAGTCAATAAATATCCAAGAAAACTAACAACGCCTGCAACTGTAGCTGTAATAAAAGCATTAGTGAAAGTCTGAACCATTCTATTTGGTTTTTTGTTCAATTCTGCTAACTCTCTTTTATTTTCTTCGCATATTTTCATTATCTGCTCGAATCTCAATGCGTTTACACTATTATCTCTTTCTATAATGGTTAATCTTTTTTGATGGTCTTTAACTTGCTCTCTTAATTCTTCTATTACATCATTTTTATTGCAATTGTTGTCACAACTCATATGATGTCTCTATTCCTCTAACGGGTTAAACCCTTTAGTGTTAGGGTTGTTCATTACCCCTAATACAACTAAAATAGAGCAAATTATAACCATTGTATTATTTAACCATTCATTATTAACATCTATACCAAACTGCATTAGTAACATTCCTATTTGTAGAGCTAAAAAAATTGTTATTTGAGGATTTTTAAGTTTGTTTAATATATTTTTAAAATTCACTTGATCACATCCTATTCTTTATATTCTAAAAAGCTTGGAACGCCTTTGCTTCTTAACAATTCTTGCATATTAATAGCATTTTGTTTTTCTTGATAACTACCAGCGATAACTCTATAAAAACCTTTCTTATCATTATCGTTATTAGGTTTTTCGTTATTAGGACTTTTGAATTGTTTTCCTATTTGTGAAAGGCAAGCTTTAGTTATTGCTTGAGCTATTTCTTCAAATTTAGAATCGAATATTTTATTATCTTCATCATTATCTATAAATCCTAGTTCTATTAAAACAGCTGGACAATTTGTTTTTCTTAAAACATAAAAATTAGAAGTTTTAACTCCTCTATTATAGAATATTTCTTTAAGATTATTCTGTATTTTAGAAGCTAATTCTCTACCAGCACCAACAGAAGATAATGAGTAAGTTTCAACACCTTTAGCTTCATTAGGTTTAAAAGCGTTTCTATGAAAAGATACGAAGTAATTGTAATTCCCTCTATTTTCAATGTTTGTTCTATCTGACAATTCTAAAAAAGTATCTGTATTTCTAGTTAAATCGAATTTTTCTCCGTTGAATTCCATTAATTCCTTAACTCTTTTAGAAATTCTTAATACATCTTCGCTTTCTTTTCTGCCTTTATTAGTAGCTCCTGGGTCTTTTCCACCGTGTCCTGCATCTCCTAACCAATTTGCCATAAAAAAACACTCCTTACATTAAAAATATTGAGCCTAAGATGAACTTAAACTCAATACAATTATAACATTTTATTTATTATTTTTCAAATTGACATATTCCTCAAATAGTTCTTTGTCTTTAATCGTTAATATAGGATGTTCTGTTTTGGAGTATAAATTAATAAGATTAGCTTCGTTTATATAGAAAAGGTTTTTGGTTTTTATATAGATTTGAAGTTCTTCATCTATAACTACAAAGCTAAAATTTAATTCATCTTCATTGTAAGCTTTTTGTGAGTAGAATCCTTTTATAATATTGTTTTCTATTCTTGAATAATACATTTTAACACCCCCTTAAAAACCTATAGCGAACCAATAAACCCTACACTCATTCCAAGTGCTGCTTTTGGAGTTAATTCTAAAAGCAAAAGATTCGTTAGTTGTATTCCCGTTACAAACTGAAAGAGAGTCATAATTTCCTGCAGCGTTTGAATTTGAGTGAAGAGTGAGAGAAATATTAAGAACCGTATTCTTAAATGAGTTTTTGAAATAGGTTGTTTTTTCAATAATTCCAGAGGAGGAGGATTCTAAATAATCATTTCCCCAACAAATAGTAAGCCCGTTAGTGAGTGTAGTATACCCCCATTCCTGATTAATATTAGAACCTACATAAACATTTTTAAATCTATCTGAACTACTACCTAATTCTGCATTAGTGTTAGTGCCTTTTCCGATTCCACTCTCATCAAACCTATAATTGTTAAAAGTAGGATAACTATAGTCAATGCCAATCCAGTTTACTTTTCTTTCAATAGGTATTAATTGTTCTTTTTTAACCAAGTTTCCAACATCTGATTGACTTATGAGATCTTGTAATTTATTGTCTGCTTCTTTAGCTTCTACAATTGTTGATGACAATTCACTATTAGCACTTTCAGCTTCTGAAATAGATGAATTGGATTGATTTATCAAAGCTTGCAAATTTCCACTAAGATTATTACCTTCTGTTATTTTAGAATCTAATTGATTGTTGGTTGTATTAGCCTCATTTAAACTTGATTCAAGTTCTTCGAGCTTTCTATTTGATTCACTATTTAATCCGGTTAATTCATCTCTTAAACTAGAGGAGTTTTTAACAATGTCAGAAATATCTTTGTTAACCCTTTCAGCCTCGGTGATAGTGTTTCTTAAATCTTCTAATACTGTTATTACAATTTCGCTTTCTTCGTAGCTATCTTCTATTGCTCCATTATAAACATCAAAAGGTATTTTGAAAGTAGTCTTCCTCTCCTCGTCTTTGGATAGAGAGATATCTATAAAGTGTTTTCCACTTTTAGAAGTGAATGAATCTGACAAAGTGCAAGTTAATAAGTTCTGATTAATATTTATGTTGTTTGTTTGTAAATTAAATTTATTGTTATCCAATCCTTGTTCAATAATAATTGTGTATCCATCAAGAATGAAAGGATATGAGTTTTGAAATAATTCTATTTCTAACGTTAGAGTATCACCTACAACACATTGAATTTTAGAATAATTTCTTTTCATTATATCAATAGTTAATCTTTCTTTAAACATAATTATCCTCCTATTTTAGAATTTATATCTTCTATTTGTTTTCTTAAGTCTGAAATATCAGATTTTAATTGTTCTATCTCTAAATCTTTTATATACAATTCATGCAATAAATTAATAGGTTTAGAGTCTAATTTTTCTGATAGGTTTTTATAAACAGCATTAGATTGTATATCTCCTGTGACTAATAAGCTAGCGTTACAAACAACGTTTCCTAAATTGTTAGTATATAATTTATCGCAAATGCTAAATCTTCTATCAGAAGTAACATTGAAATAGTTATAACCGCTGCTAGAAACTGAGGTGGTCCTTTCTGTATTAGCTGTAAATAAATAATAATCATCATTACTTACAGAAATACCATTAGAAGAACTAAGTTCAATGCAGTTTCTTTTATAATTATTAGTTATATATGAATCATCATCTTTTCCTAACCAAATTCCATATTTCATTGATGGTCTAGCTGAAAAAGTAGAGTAATCTTTGAAGTCTACACCTTCTTGAACAGCTATAGGTTTATAAGTTGTTATTTCTCTAGATATAGTGTCATCTTCTAACCTATTTACACTAATTGCAGCTTTAGGAATAACATTGCTTATATCAAAATCTATATAACTGCTATAATTACCATTATCATTCTTGTAACCAAAAGTCATATAACTATCTTTTTCATTTGCTAATAATATACCAGCAACCTTTCTTTGGGTGTTATTATTAACAATCCTAACAGATGCTAAAGTTCCTACAGGATCAGTTCTTTCAGTTCCTTCCCAATCATAAAACTTCATTTCGCTTCCATTAAGGTTAACTGCTACATGATTATTTCTTTTAAAATTTATACCGTTAGAGCTTCCTAAGTCTATTTGAAGACTTCCATCAGAGTTTTGTATTAAAACAGTAGATAAAATTCCAGTAGCTATAAGACTAGCATTTATTTTCCCATCTATCGTAAATCCATAAGTATAATCCCCATAATATCCAGTGGTAGAAAAACCTAATCCATTTTTGTTATATCTGGTTACGTTTTTAGCTTTATTTATATCCTTGGAATCCATAATTAATAATTCGTTAGGTTTTAAAACAACATAACTATCTTTAATTCCACTCTCCAATATAGCGGTTATATAATCAGATAAATTATCTCCTTTAGAAGTTATCTTTTCTAATTCAGCTATCAAATTACTTACAGTTGGAGGGTTAGGAATTACTTTAACGTTAGATAGTTCTGTAGAAATTCTACTTTTCTTCAAAACGTCATAAGTTCTGCTTATTATTCTTGAATTAACTTTTATGTCAAAATCTTTTTCATGAACAGTTATAGTGTCACCTAATCCTAAGGTTTGAGTGGATATAAAATCTTTGTATTCTTTAGTTCTTGATAAATCTATATAATTTATGGTATATTCAGCTTGAATTACATCTATGTGATTTTCTGAAAATTCAATTTCAGCCAGCCTTATCAATTCATCTATACCCTCTTGTTCAGTTTCAAACCCTTCATCCGGATTGTTTTCATCTTTAACTTTAACAAATTCATACTTAAATTCTTTAATTATAGGAGAAGGATAATTATTTACTAAGGGGCTATATTGAATAGGAGCTTTTAAATATCCATAACCTTTAGGGACTATCCCAGTACACAGACTATCTAAATTAGTTCTGCTTTCAAAACCAGTTAAGTCTTTTCTGCTTTCTATTATTACATCTGTATCTATACCCCTTCTTTTGTTTATAGATAAATTGTAACCGTTCCTAGTTATTTCTCCTCCCCATTTATTCAAAAAAGAGTTATCTAAATCTGTAAAAGCTTGGTGAACCTTGACATTTTCGTAATACGCTGTATTTATTTCTTGAATGTCTGAACTTACAAACAAATCCTTTTTTCCTATTGAATTTTTATAGATATAATCAATAGCTGAAGAACCAGTTAATTCAGTAGGTTTAACATTTTCAAGCCATAAATTTACTGTATCGGTTATAGTTATATGTCTACATACAACATCAATATATTTTTTGTATTTCCTAACGCTTATTATTCTGAATACTTCTTCAGAACTTTCATCAGTAATTCTTAGTATAGATAGTTCGTTCATCATATCATAAAGTTCTTTAGGAAATTCGTTATTCAAAATAAAAGTTCCTTCTGCTATAAAATCACCGTTTAAACCTTCTTTGATAACCATTTTAGTGCATATATTGTCTAATATATAATCCCCGTTGGTTGTTAAAACTTCTTCTCTTGAAGAAAATCTATCAAATAAGCAAATCATTTAATCACCCCTTGTAGATTGTATTTTTTAGCATTTCAAATTTGTTTATTTCGCCTTCCCACGAAATATTATTAACCCCTGGTATGAGATACGGGAAGTTCCCTATCATCTTTTTTCCTAAGCTCTGTTTATTTTCGTTAATTATTATACTTCTAGAACTATCTATAACAACATATCCTTCTATTCCTTTAAGTTGAAATTCATTTTCTCCTATAGTTACAGAAAGATTCCTTTCACCCTCTCCTAAATCCAGGCTTATAATTGGATATCCTTCCAAATCACCATCGTAATATATATTAGAATTGTTAGATATAATTGTTGGAAATTCTTCGTTTTTATATATATATGGGAAAAGATTAAAAACAACAGTGAAATCAGCACTATTGAAATGAACATCTTTTATGTTATTGATAGAACAATATTTAACTTTATAACACTTTTCTCTATAATCTTCAAAAAATAATCTAGAATCTTCTATATTAGATAACCAAAAGTTTATATCTCTCATTCTATTTTTATAATTATCCATTTTGATTAACCTAAAAGTTACGCTGATTGACAAATCTTCATATTCTTCATTTTCTATTGTTAAAGTGCCATTTCTATTTCCTTCTACGTATACTGTTTCTATTTTTTTTGTGACAAATGGGTATTCTATAGCGTTAACAATTATCAAGTCGTAATCTTCTAACGCGCTTTTTTTATTAAAATATAAATTGTTCACTTAAACACCTCCTTATTAAATTATAACATAAAATAAAGAAGGGATAAACCCTTCCTATTTTAGTATGAAAATCTAACATTATGACTTCTATCATATTCAGATTCTATAATTTTAAATGGCTCTATTATAGCTCTTGCGATTTCAACTCCATCTAAGTTCAACGGAACTTCTATCACAGTGTTTTTGAAATTATTAGAATTGTTAGATTGATTGTTTTCGTTAGATACATTAGGGATCGGAACGTTAACATTAGATAAATTATTAAATTCATCTTGAACAGTCTCGTTTAATTTAGGCATTTCTCTTTTAATACCTACTTCAACTCCTGCTGGTATCCATTTTCCAACTTCATCCCTCATCTCTCTAGAAGGAGAGTGTATTCCTAACGCAGCTTTTGCTCCATCTACTATTCCTCCAAAGAAAGATTTAACGTTATTCATAAAAGTATTTTTCATATTAACTATACCTTGCCATACACCTCTAACTATATCTCTTCCGATAGTCATCATTTGGTTAGGTAAATTTTGCAATGATGTTTTTAACCAGTTACCGAATTCTCTTCCTGTATCTTTTGCTTTTTGTATCATATTGTTTTTAAATTCATTGGCTTTTTGAATAGTGTTATCAAACCAAGCTTTAATCTTTCCAGGAAGTTGTTGGAACCATGTTGTTATAGAGTTTATAAATTTAGTTCCTAACTCAACGGCTTTGTTCCTCATATTTGTATCAAATTCAACTGCTTTTTGATAAGCTTGCTTGAACCAATTATTTATTCTTTCAGGCAATTGATTGAACCAACTAACTATATTGTTTATAAAGTTAGTTCCAGCTTCGATAGCTTTTTTGCCCATATCATAAACCCACAAAGCAGCATAACCTAATCCATAACCTAACCAACGATAAATATTTCCAGGAAGTTGTTGGAACCAAGTTACTATGTTATTTATAAAATTAGCCCCAGTTTCTGTGGCTTTGTTCCACATATTTGTAGCCCATTCGCTTGTTTTGATTATAGTTTGTTGTAACCATTGCGAAATCATATTAGGTAAATTTTGAAACCATTGCATCATTGAATTTATAGATTCTGGGATTGTAACGATAAAAAAGTTCTTAATAGCTTCTATAGCATTTCCGGTAAACTCCTTTATATTATTCCACATGTTAATCCAAAAATTCCTGAATCCATCACTAGTGTTCCATAGATACACAAAAGCAGCAACCAATGCCCCTATAGCTCCTACAACTAATCCTATTGGGTTAGCCATAAGTGTAGCGTTTAATATAGCCATAGCACCGCTAAAAGATTTAACCATGCTAACTGCATTAAACAAAGCTTTTCCTATTCCTATTACACTTGTTGCTATTGCATATCCTTTCATAATACCCATATAAGTAATTATTCCAGCTAATGCAGAGCCTATTGCGATTAAAGTCTTATCTAACTTACCTTCGTTGAAAGCTTTAATTAACTTTTGAATTGCAGTGGCTGCCCCATTGACAGCTTCAGTTAAAGGTCCTTTGAACTTTTCATAAATAGCAATTCCCATACCTTCCAAAGCAGAATTTAACGTTGTTATTGCACCTTTCAAGTTCATATTCATTGTCTTAGCTGTTTCTTCTGCTGCACCTGCACTATCTTCTATTGCTCCACTCAATTCATCGAAACGCCCTCCACAATTAGCTATCATAGTTTCAACTGCTTTTAAATCAGTTTTGTTGAATATCTTAGTGAAAGCTTGGTTCTTGGCAGATTCACTCAAATTATTTGTACTTTTGTGTAAATCAATGAAAATATCATCTAAACTTCTAAAGTTACCATTAGTATCATAAGCACTAACTCCTAGTTTTTTCAATTCTTTGGCTGCAGTATCCGTTGGAGCCGCTAAAGATAATATAATGTTTCTTAATGCAGTTCCAGCTTCAGAACCTTTTGTTCCTTCGTCTGCTAATATACCTAATGCGGTAGTTAATTCAACAGTCCCACCTTTAAGCTTCTTTGCAGTTCCACCAACTGTTAATATCGCCTCTCCTAATTGTCCCATAGAAGTGTTCGATTTCTGAGAAGTCTTTGTTAATTGGTCAACAAATGTAGTAGTATCTTTCGTTTCTAACCCTAAGGCACTCATACTGTCTGTAATTAAATCTGATGCATAACCTAAATCAAGTCCTCCAGCAGCGGCTGCGTTAAGAACTGTAGGTAATAAACTCACAGATGTTTGTGCGTCATTTCCGGCTAGCGCAAGGTAATTAAGTGCTTCGGCTGATTGAGTTGCGCTAAATTGTGTACTGCTTCCTGCTTCTTTGGCAGCATCTGATAAAAGCTTAAAATCTCCTTCATTTCTCCTTACAGCATCAGAACTTATACCCATAGTAGCAGCCACTTGAGACATACCTGCCTCGAAATCCTGACCTACTCCAATTGCGGCCTTACCTATGCCAGCAACCGCAGTCCCTATACCTAATTTAGTAATCGTGCTCTTCAAGCTTCCTGTTTTATTTTCTGCATTACTTAAACCTCTATCATATTCGCTAGTATCCATAGATAATACAGCTTCTAAATTAAAAAGATTCATTATCATTCTCCTTTCTTATCAAAAAAAGAGACTAGGTCTCCCTAATCTCTCTTAAATAAACTTAATACAAATTCCTCTATTTCTTCATCTGTTCTGTTGTCTTCCTTATCAAATACACCTTCTAATTTATTTCTTATATCTGACCAAGGTTTTAAAACATTATTAGGAATGCTTTTCCCGTTATTAACTTTTGCATAAGCTATATTAGCCTGAAAATAGAGAACATTAGAATTGTAATCATCTTGAAGTTTTTGTTTTAATTCATTTTCCATTTCTTCCGAAATGAATTTAATTATATTCTTAATATTAAGTTTTATATTTATTTTGTTTGCATATTTTGAAACGCTTCTATTTTTGTTTGCAATTGTGATGGCAATAAGGCTAAAAAATCTTTATCACCAAATAACTCTTTAGTTTTTTGCATTGTAATAATTGGGTTCCAAGTTTTAACAACTTCTAAATCTTCTTGATTAACTAAAGCCAATATAGTGAATAAGCAATTTCTTTTTTCTTTCATTATATAGCCTAATATTTTAGTATAATTACCGAAAGTCTTAACATTAACCATCATAGCTGAGACAGAACCTTTTTCAAAATCTTCTCTCTTGTAAACATTAGATAACATCTTTTCTATTTCTTTATCTTCACAAAGTTCTGCAATTTCGTAACATAAGTCTCCGAAAATGTCCATTAATTTATCATTTTGCATATCTGCTAATTTCATATTTTACAACCTCTTTTCTATTATTTATATTCTTCTATAAATTCGCTAGGACTAACAACTACTTTATCTTTAGGGAAGTAAATTTTGAAAGGAACTTCATCAGGTTTACTCAAATCGAAATGAGCTTTTAATTCTAATTCAACACTTCCGCTTCCTTTATCTTCTGCTGTAAACGAAATACCATTTGTATTCATTACATTTTTTAATTCTATTATCATAGGATTTGTAGAGCCATTCATAGTCCCTAACCAACATATATTGTCTATATAATCACTAGTAGAAACATTCATCCTTGGTGTTAGCACTGAAAAGTTTTCATTTTCTATTATATCAGCACTCGCCATAGCTAACTGAAGATTTTTAGCAGTCATCTCTTTAACTGTAGCTGTAAGAGTTATTTCCCAGTTATCTATTACATTACCATCTTTATAATTACCTTTAGCCCCATCTATACCCTCAAAAATATTTCTTAATTCAGGCGTAGCTGAAAATGTTGCTCCTCCTGATGTGGCTCCTAATTTGTTAGCTTCTACTAAAGTACCATCGAATTCAAGTATATTTTCTAAATTTCTAACTAATATACCTGCATCTAATTGCATGTTTTTTGCTGTGCCTTTTGAAAAAGCACTTAAAATACCAGCCATTTTATACCTCCTTAATATTTATAAATGTTATAAGTTATATTTATAATTGTTGATTTCACGTTTTCATCTTCATCAGGAACAAATTGCCAAAGCGGACTTCCTTTTTTAAGAACAATAGTACCTCCATTAGGTATATCTTCTGCTACACCATATCCAATTCTATCTATTAAAGCGTCAGTCAACTCAGTCACTTTCATCATAGAGCTAGATTTAGTCCATATCCTAACTTGCATATTCCCATCAATAAACCAATCTTCATAACTCAAAGAATAAGTTATATAAGGGAATTGAGTGCCACTAGGAACTGTTCCTTCTAAAAAAGAAGGTGCGATAGGGCTAAAAAAACTATATAAACATCTCGCAAGATCACTCGCATTTCCCATCTTTTCACCTCCTTACAAATTATATTATACATTATTCTATAGGTATTGTAAAGTTTTCAGCGGTCACTTGAGCTATATCCATTTGAGAAACCATAGGAGAAACCATATCTTCTCCGTTACTTGTTATTTTGTAATAACTATTCCCTCTTTTTCTTTTAATTATATCTCCGTATTCTAACATACAATCTTTATTAGTAGTTATAGTGTAAATCGATTTAACTCCTTGTTGTTCTGCTAATCTAGCTTCCATGCTTTGGTCTGTATTTATTCCAGCTTTAAACGGAACAGTTTCAACATATTCATTTATAAATCCACCCATACCATCAGATTGTTTTCTCTTTTCAACAAAGACGAATTCTTCATAAAAATCTTCTATAGCCATTTTATAACCTCCAATCCCTCTCTATCATCAAACATGCACCTATATTGATTCAAATCTTCTTTAAAAACATCTTTCCATGTAACTACATTCCCTTTTGAATTAGTTGCCCAACTCCTTGAGTAATTACCAAAACTTTCGGAAGTATATACACTAGGTTTGTTATTTGCTTTAAAATCTTCTATGGATTCTTTTAGCTTAATTATAACTCTAGGTATAGCCAAAGATAATATACTACAAGTAAATACTCCTGGAATAAAATCAGACGAATCAGTCGTAATAGTGTAGTTGTTGTCGTTAGAATTTACATCTATCACTTTAAATATTCCATCATTAAATTTACTATTTTCTATTTTTATATATTGACCTACATAAAACTCTTTATTAACATCAGGAATAGTTAAACTTGAATTGTCATCTTCGAAAACAACCGGACCTATCAATTCATAATTATAAAAATAATTGTTCAAATAATTTAATAATTCTTCCATTTGATCACCTCCAATTAAATTATAACATAAAAAAGAGAGGTGTTAAACCTCCCTTAAAATTACTTAGATACTCTAGCTCTTCCTTTAGCTGAAGGATTTTTTATTTTTATATTAGTTAAAACTCCAGCTTTTTTTGTGTCTTTGATAACAACACCCATTATAGCTTCAATTTCTCCTTCTCTCATAACTCCTGTGTCTGTAACATCTTTTCCATAAGTTCTTATAAGTTTATTACCTTGTGGAGAAATGCCGTGAACTCCATTTTCTCCGAAAGATATAGCATAAAGAGAAGTCGTTCCATCCTCTTTTATTTCTACAACATCTTTTGCTTGGCCATCTCTATCATAAACTCCTAAGTCAACTAATTCTATTCCATCGTATCTATCTATAGTTCTTCCGAATGAATCTTCTGATTGACTGAAATAACCTAATCTTCTAGCAACAGATTTTATTTTTCCTATTAACTTACTGTTTCCTATTAACATATCAGGCTTAACTTTTAAAGTTGATAAGAAATCATCTAATACATCTATAAAATAATCCTTATTTTGTTCTATAGCTGCTTCTGTAGATAAATCTATAGCTTCTTCCATTCTATATTCTGTATCAGAACCTTCTAAAAGTTTCTTTAAACCATCAAATTCTTTAGGGTTTTTAGAACTATCTCCATTTATGAAGTTATAATTGAATAAGTTTATAGCACCTTCAATCTTTTCTTGCATTTGGAAGTTCATTTCTCTTAAAGCTCCGCTTGTGTCATCAATAACTCTATCTATCTTCCAAGCTCCTCCAAATATCTTACATTGAGCTGTTTTAGCTTCTCTAACAGCCATATTAGGAGTGTATTCTTCGTTTATATTTCTAAAAGCTGCTGATGATGGAGTTTTCAAAACTGAATATCCATAAGTTAGAGTTGAACCACTTCCACCGCAAGCTACAGCAGGATCAAAAGGCATAACATCTAATATTCTGCTTCCTTTTTGAAATTCTGAAATAACTCCTTGCTCTATAGCTGTTTGTTGTGTTGCTTTAGCTTCTGCTAAAGTTAATAATGTATTTGACATATAATCTCTCCTTTAATTTTAAATATTATTTTTGCATTGCTTTTATGGCATCTGCTAAAGAATTTATTTCAACTTTTGCATCTGTATGAGTATTTTGAGGTGGATTAGCTGATTTATGAGAACATTCTCTTATAGTAGTTTTGAAAGCACCAAATATATTATTAACCTCAGAAATATCTAATCCTTTTATCCCTTCATCAGTTAACTCAATAGAGTTCAAATCAAAAGTCTTAGAAATAGAATCTATTATTTTCTCATCTGTATAATTAGCTTTCTTTAATTCTGCTTTTATTTTAGCTAATTTATTTGAGTTTAATTCTTTTGTTTTATATTGTTCTATTTCTTGTTTAGCTGAATTATATAATTCCTCAAATTTATTAGGTTCCTCTTTCTTAGCTTCATAATCATTTAATTGTTCTTGAAGAGAATCAATAATATTCACTTTTTTATTGTATTGCTCTTTCTTTACAAAATGTTTAGGTAGTTCGCTATTTATAGCCTGCGCGACTTGAGTGGCTAACCCTTCATCTATACCGTTATTTTGTAGTATTTGTTTTATATCCATTTTAAAACCTCCTATTAGCTTTTTATAGTTGGTAACTATCAACTAAGCATATTATATCATTTAAAATAAAAAAAAGCAAGCAGACACCATTCTGCTCACTTTAATCATTATTCTTTTCCTTGTTCTACACATTTATTAATCTTATCTAATTGTAACGCAAAATAATTTACGCATTCTTCATTGTGAAGATAATATCCAAATTCTATACCGCTTTCATAAAGCATAGCATGTATTATTTCGTGTTTTAAAGTTTCGTTCCTCATATTATTATTTCTGTCTATGTGTATCTCTTTTGTTTCGTAATCACAATAGCCACAAACTTTATTCCCGTTAGAATATGTTTCTTCTTCGTATATTACCTTATATTCCTCACCTAACACATTTATCATCTTCATTACCATAACCCCCAAAACATTAAATATAATCCAAATAATATACATAGATACAAGCTGCTTATTATAGATTTTATCATATCTACCTTTTTCCAAGTGCAATATAACCACAAATACATTTGAGATATTAAAAATATTATCACTTCAAAGTTCATTATTTAACCTCCTTTATTTACCTTCTTAAATTCCTCTTCTTTATCTTCTCATATTTAAAAGCTAATATTATCATATAAAATATATCAACAAGAGCCACAAAGAATAATGGAATAAACATAAAACTTCCTATTAAACTAATAAAAAATACTAAAACAGATATGGTTAATTTATTTTGAATGCTTTCCCATTCTTTTTTCTTAGATTTATCGTTTCTAACTATTTCATCTACCATTCCTATTTCTGCTACATTTCTAATTCTTTTTTCTTTTTTAATTCTCTTTTGTTCTATTTTTCTTTTCTTTCTATCTCTTCTATAATCATTTATTTCTCCAGCCATCCATACTTTTGCTAAAAACTTAAACATTTAAATCAACCACCTTTTTAAAATTTAATTTATCTTATGACCTTATTATATTCCCCTTTTTATTTTGTGTCAACACTTTTTTTTAAAATTCTTTATATAAATTTTCGTAAACCTCTATAAACCCTGCATCTTTAAACATTTTAATTATATCTAAATAGTTCAATCCTAAGAAGTTAACGCTGCTTTCACTATGAAAATCATATCCCAATTCTATACCTGATTCATAGAAGAGGCAATGAAATAATTCATGAGCTAAAGTTGTTTCTATATCATAAGGATCTAAACTCTCATCTATAAATATAGTTTTAATTTTATAATCGCTAACCCCTAAGCATCTGTCTCCATTCAAAAATAAATTGTGGTCGTTATGGTCCACAAATATTACTGAATATATTTCATCTTTAATTCTTACTTCCATTTCTTAATTCCTCCTTGAATTTAGTCTTCCAATTTATTAAATTATTTATTTTTTTCTGATATACATTCATTTGATTCACCACCTATTATTTTCTTCTTGCATTTTTAAAAACATATCCATTCTTTCTATTATCTTGTCGGTTCTCCTATTTTGTTTTATAAATTTTATCATAACCATATTAAGATTGTTTAATCTCTTTTTGTTATCCTCTCTAAATATTTCTTTCAATTTTGGCTTAACTTCATCTTCAAAACTTATATTAAATAAATCATCTGAATACATCTTATCCCCTCCTATAATCAATTCTGCGCGGCGCGGCGGTACCTTTATATATTTTATCCTTTGATTAATTATATCACGCGTATGCGTCTTATATCAAGTTTAAAGGATATATCTATTTAGTCTTTAGTGATGTTGTTCTTTTCTTTAAATTAAAAAGCCTACACAATTAAGTGTAAGCCTTGTTGTTAGAATTTACTCATATCTATAGAATACTTATTACATTCTCCAGTTGATTCTTTAATTAAGTAGCCACTAGCAGTTAGGTTATCAATACATCTTATAGCAGTTGACCTACCAACAAGACACTTATCTGCTATTTCATTATAACTTGCCTTACCTTCTTTTTGTTCGCATACTTTAAACATATATTGCATTATAAACATTTCATGTGCATTCATATCTCTTAATTCTTTCTTTCTAACATCGAATACAACGTGATTATTATCATATAGTGAAACTGGAACTTTAAAACCTTCATATTTAATCATTACAATACCTCCTATTAATACCTTCCATTATAAAATTCTTCCATACTAATACCATCGATAGATGACACACTATTTATTCTCTTATTATTATTATACTCATTATTATTACAGTGTCTTTTTAACACCTCCTGAAATGTCATTTTCACACTTCCGGAAATGTCGTTTTCACACTTCCTAGTATTTTCAACGTCTGCAAGAGGTTGATTAACGTATATTATATTAGGTTTATTTATACCTTGTCTAACCTCTTCTATAAGATTACTCTTTATAAGTTCTCTTTTAAGTTTAATAGCCTTCTTATTTCCTACTTTCATTTCTTCACAAATAGATTCAACAGAGAAAAATATATAAATATCTCCGTTTTCATTAACCCAATTATTGTCTATAGATAGCTTATTCCTATCGTACATTAGCATATATAAGTATCTAGCCTCTATAGATAATTGTTTATATTGCTTGTTGCAATGAATTGATTTAGGGAGCTGAAAGAAAACAAACTCCCCTATATTATTGTTTATATTATATCTCATGCTTACGTTCTTTCTCCTTTCTTAATTCTTCTATTAATAACATTCTTAAGTAAGCAGATAGAGTTAAACCTTTCTCCCTAGCTAGCTTATGCCCTGCCTCTCTTAGCTCCTCTTCTATTCTGATATTAAAGTTTCTTGACTTCATTTAAATCACTCCTTCTTCTTTTCTATATTTATATTATATATCTGTATGATTACACTGTCAATATAAAATTCTTATAAAATTATTCTACTTTTTTTATAATGTGACTTTGTCATATGGTTTATAATAGTTTTATAAAAGGTTTATAAAGGTTTATCGACTCTCGGAAGCAAGGCTGTGACTACTCTAACAGAATAACGTTGTAACACGATTCCATGATAATGTAACACGATTCCATGATAATGTAACATGATTCCATGGGATTGAAAATATATCCTCAGAAGAATTCTGAGTTATTTCTTTAGTTATTTCTATAGTTATTTCTTTAGTTATTATGTAATTGGGAGCCCGCAGAACGACTAGCTTTAGAGGGTATAACTTTCTATAAAAGGGACAGAATACAATTTTAGCATTTCAAAATCACTAATCCAGAAAATACGATATAGTTATAAAAAAAAGAAGAGGTTTCCCTCTCCTAAAGATTATTCATTTTCTGATTTTGTTGGAAGCATTAAATATATTTTGCTTAGTTTGTTTATAGTATAAGCGCAAGCTGAGCATATCTTTTCGCATTCTTCTTCCGTTATAACTCCAATATTCTTCATTATTCTTGTATTATCTTGTATTGAAATTTCCTTTTCCATAAGAGCTGTAACAAGCTTTATAATATCGTCAACACTTTCAATTTTTTCTACACCAAAATCATCAACTAATTTTATCATATTCATTCTAATCTCTCCTTTATTTCAACCTTTATTTAATTATATATTAAAAATGGATTTTTGTAAATATTTATTTATCTAAATTCTTTTAATCTTTCTACATAAGAAGATATTAGCTCAAACTCATCAAAATTTAACCCTATTTGCTTATCATTTATATTTATATAAATAGGCTTGTGAGTTGATTTAAAACTGTTCAATAGTTTACAGTTTGGCTTTACAACAATCTTTCTTTCAAGGCCACATAAATCTTTTGTTATTTCTATATGCTCATCTATTAATTTGTTGAATTTCTCCTCCTCTGTTTCTATTAATTTTATTTCGCTGCAAATAAGTTTTTCTTCTAAACTCCAATCACAAACAATTTCTCCATCATAAACGTATTCCCATACATATCCATACTGCCCTTTTTCATTAACTGATACTTTTCTACTAATACCAGCCTTTATACTTTCTTCAACTAATAAAAATCTTCTTCCTAAATACTTTTCATTTAATATTTCATATAATTTCATTACAAAAACTCCTTTATAATTTATTTTTATGAGTCAAAAAAGAGGAAGCTTCCCTCCCTTTCTTATTTAAACTCCCTTAATATTTATTTTATGGTTTTATTATACATATTTTTATTTTATGTGTCAACACTTTTTGAAATTATTTTTTTTATTTTTCCAATTCGTTTTTAGCTATATCTTTTAATTTTTCTCTATTTTCTAATATAGCTGGTTTTAAAGTAGGCCTTGCTCTTCTTTTGCTGGTCCCATTCTCCAAAAAACTTCCATATTGGACCGGATTTCCTACAATTGTTTGTTTATCATCACTCTTATAAGTTACTCCATTCATAAATCTTCCAGTATCTATTAATTTAGCTTTTTTAATTCTCATAACCCATTCTTTAGTTAAAAATATCCCCCACATTTCGAATATTTTTCTTAATTTACTTTTTAATTCACTTTTCGCTCTAGGAACGTTGCTTTCTATTTTTATTTCAAACTTATTATTTCTCATTAATAGTCAACTCCTTCTATAAGGGCTACAAAAGTACACCTGCAATTACAAACTTCACTAGCTCCTCCGTTTGGGTCTCCTGGATATTCGCAATTGTTACTAAAAGATTCGTTCATATTTACTATTTCTCCGTTTAATCTTTGATGACTGGCTCTAACTCTTTTATCTCCTGCACTTATCCATTGTTTCTTTAACTTTATACCTTTTTCTGTTGCGTTTTTAAATACTTCTTCTCTACTTTGATTTTGAACTCTTGTATTTTCAGTTCTAGCAATCAATATAGCTCTATTCATGCTTGAATTTAGTGATTTTTGAACTCTTTTGGCTAACTTTGGTATAGATTCACCTTTTAATAATCCAACCGCAAATTCTCTTCTTAATTCATTATAAATATAAGCTTTATCTGTGAATCCTTCCATAGCTATTTCTGTAAACACATTACCTTTAATTATATTGCTTAATATATTATCGTTAAATAAAGTATATGTTTCATCTATTCCTAATTCGCTTATTTTAGAGTTTATTAGCTCTTCTGCATATTCTAGATTAGTTATACCTATCTTCTTTAATTCCTTCTCTAATAAGCTTATAGCCTTCAAATCTGCGTTATTAAATTCTATTGTCATTCTTTTAAATAAATCATTTAATCTCTTTAGCGATTGTCTTGTAGTTTTCATATCTCCACCATTTAATTTATCAGAATTATATTTAAGTTCCTTTTCTATTTCTTTTAAAGCTTGAGAATATATCTTTTTTAATTCCTTTTCATATTTAGTTAATTCTTTATCAACAAATTTGTGAGCTTTATCCATTTCAATACCTCCTATAGAAAAAAATAGAGGATTACTCCTCTACCCTTTCCTTTATTTCAAAATTTTCAAAGTCTATATTGCTTCCCTCTTCTTCTATTTCTTTTAATATTTGTTCTATTCTTTCATTAGGGATTTGAGGATTTAACCTTAATGCTTCTCTTCTGCTTATATCTTCTCTAAATGTATAGATGTCATTTATTACTTCGCTATCATTTACTAATCCTCTTCTTATTAATTCGATATTATAATCTATATCTTGATTAGTACTTTCCAAATAAAATTCTACTATAGAATTAAGAGTGTTCAAAGCATTGCTTTCAAAAATATCAGTTTTTAAATCTAAATTCATCATATTAGCTTTTATAGCTGTAGTAGTTAAACTAGAACCTGTTAAATCTTCAGTATTTAAAGCCATGGAACTCTCAAAAATATCCTTTTTTAATGATTCTAATATTATTTTTCTAGCTTCATGAGGTATGTCTATAGTTTCTGCTTGTGCTGCTCCATCTTCATCTACTTTTATTGTTTTATATTTCTTTAAATCTCTTAAAAAAGTATCTAAATTCTGACCTCCATAGTTTTTTAATACCCAATAAATTTCTTGTGCATCTTCTAAATTGTTAACAAAATCAGAAGCTACTAAATCATAAGCATCAATTTTAGATTGCAATGCTTCTGTTAATGTAGAAGTTTTGCTTTCTGTTCCGTACAGAGGGAAAATAGGTATTCTAGAATATTCGCCTAAGCTTTCTATGACTTCCTCTCCCATTGTTTTCAATATATTAAATCTATACGGTTTTTTCTTTGAATATAATTCTACCCCTTCTGTATCCATTTTGTATTCTTCCACTCCATCATATTCATAAAACTCTATCCATATAGGTTTGCTTGGTTCTAATTGCCAAAATCTTATTCCTGCCATTATTTCCCCATTTCTTTCGTCTAATATAGGAATAAATTCAGTCCCTCTAAATATCTCTACATTCATTTTTTTGTTAACTATATTAACTTTAATCCAACTCACTCCATCTACAAGCGAATATCCTCCAGCCTTAAATATTTTAGAATCAAAGTTTTTATCTAAATTGCTTTTAATTTTTTCCTTTTCATCATTAAAATTAATTCCATTTGAAAATAAATATGAATTTTCTTGTTTAACTATTTTTCCATAGAATTCACTTGCTATTTGATTATTAGCTTTGAAAACATCCTTGTTTTTATTTCGTAACGAATCCCAAAACCATTTCATTCTATTAAATATAGTTGGATTTTCTCCTAAATAATATTTTTGAGCTAATATAGCCCTATTATAATTATACGATGTTTTAAAGTCATTAATAGCTTCATTTATAAAAGCTTCTTTACTTTTTGAATTTTTAAAATCTTGATATGTCTTCATCTATCTCTCTCCTTACCAACCACTATTA
>ERZ777305.1374-NODE-1374-length-29430-cov-4.205719_pt1 | contig 29430 bp, 27 predicted proteins | sample MGYA00374965_ERZ777305 | MGnify/ENA primary metagenome ERZ777305 (study PRJEB29328, sample SAMD00013331) | mouse gut metagenome | study: EMG produced TPA metagenomics assembly of the Metagenome analysis of fecal microbiota from mouse which was promoted... | reverse complement strand
CTCGGCCGTTCCCGGGGGTCACGTCCTCGGGGGTGGAATAGGAGGTGGAGGCGAGATAAAAGAAATTAAACTGTTTTCTCGCCTATTTTGGTGCTATCATCATCAATAGATTCATTTCTATTTTCAGCGTATTCAAAATATCTGTCGTATGCTTTTTTGCAGTAATTATCATGCTTTGATTTTTCATCTGGGTTTCCGGGTTTAAATGAATACTCGCCATTAACTCGCCAACTATTAAATAGACCAATTTTTATACTATTTTTAGGGCAGAAGAAAGAACAACGCATGCACATCAAACAATCTTTTCCAAATTCTGGAAGTTTGTTTTCATTCATTTTTATATTATTGACTGGACAGTTTGTGGCACATTTGCCGCAACCAATACAGTTACCTTCAATTTTATAAAATTTACCATTAAAGCGTGCACCAGGATGTTCTATTCTTAAAAACCATGCTAACGCACTACCAAAAAATACTTTTTTTTCATAATGTTCTTTTTCTTGTATTAATTCGTTGTAGTCAATTGGTACAAGTTTTTTTGCCGCTTCCCATAGTTTAAATGCCATATTGTCTGTATGCCTAAAAATAATGTTATATGGCATGCAGTAGTGATATTCGTTTTTAACTATATAACCACGGGTTTTCAGTATTTTAATCAGTTTTAATGAAGAGATGCGATTCATTTTAACTGGTTCGCCAGAAGTTTTGAATATAAAGCATCTTTTTTGATTTTCTAAAATAGGTAAACTTCTTGCGAAATCTAATAAAAGTTCTGGAGCATTAAATGCATGGACAGGATAACCAAATCCTATGTAGTTATATTCTTTTAAGTCTATATGATTTTTGTTTGGTAAGGGAAATAAATCACATTCGATGTTGTCGTTATTAAAATATGAGCGATAGAGCTCTGCTATTTTTCTTGTATTTCCAGTGCCTGAAAAATAAAATATTGCCGCCTTCATTTTATTCACCTATCCTTGAATTAAAGTTTTTATCAATAATGTATTTATTGTTTTCATCTTTGCCATGACTATCATACCAAATGTGAGCAAAAATTTTATCCTTTTTTGCCAAACGATCAAATTCCCAAACATTAGAATTGTAAAGAGAATTATACCAGTGACCTGCACGGATTACACTATAAACTGTAGAACTAAACTCTTCACCATCAGAGTTTTTCCATAAAAGTTTCTTATAAAGATTCCCATCAAAGATATCTGCGTTAACGCATTGTCCACCATGAGCATTAGCGACTTGAATCAAGTCTTCTTTTGTTATTTCTTTATCTGTTTTATTAATATCATATCCATAGGCAAGAATTCTTTCCTCAGTTGTTTTTTCAATAGGTATATTCTTTTCATCTGGGAATTTTACATCTATCCAAGATAAATTTTTTAATTCGTTGTATTTATCTACACTACCAAAAGCAGCGATAAGCTTTGCATCCTGTTTAGTTTTTGCCCAATATGCTGGCGAATTATAATTTTTAAGAAGACGTTTAATGGTAAAATGAGCAATCCATGATTTTGGAATGAGTTTTCCAAGTTTATAGATTTTATTTCTAGAACTCATTTCTTTCCAGTAATAGGAACAAGATTGTCTTCTAAAATGGAACATTTTTTCTAAGGCATCGCTATCTAAATACCACATTCCATGAAAATTTCGTGTTGCATTATAATGAGGTTTGAAAAAGTCTTTAAAACTACCATTAATGATTTTGAATCCTTCATCATAAGTTTCATATCCGTAAGTACGAGTAGATGCACCTCCACCAATGTTATATACCTTCTTAAAGAAATGATCAGGAATTTGCTTTTCTTTAAACTGCGCAACAATATTTCTCATCAAAAGACCGCTATCACTAGAAGTGACCCATTCAAGAGGAGAATCGATATTTGTATGAAACATTAATCCGTCAGACAGATTATCTTTAAACATATTGTAGTGTAAAATTGCTGTTTGCCTTAAAACAACCCAAGTTTTAATGTCTGATTCAAGAACCATATATTCGCCGCGAAGCTTTGTAGCGCTATAAATATCAAAAGGACTTGGAACTAGTGGATCACCAACACGACCAAATTTATTAGCACCAGTTCGATGACCATATAGTGCAACTGTTGAAATGTGTACGAGTGCTGGTTGATCAGCTTTGACTTTTTCAATAGAATTAACAAGATTTCTAACACCTATTTCGTTACAATCTATTGCACTCTGTGGTCTTTGATCAGATTTGGGTGGAATGACTGCGCACATATTTAAAACTAAACTGCAATCTTTGACAATTTCGTCGCATATTTCGCTGCTAGCTATATTACCAACGATGAATTCAAACTTTTTTGATAAGTTTTTATATTTCTTCTTTAGTTTTTTGGGTTCGTTTTTATATAAACAGAGAATTTTAATCCCATCTACTAAATTTGGTGTTTTGTTTAATTCATCTAAAAAACCTTGGCCCATGTTTCCCGATGCACCTGTAACTGATATATTAAATTTTTTATTACACATATTATGTTTCCTTCCTAGTATGGTTATAATCATGTATTGCTAATTGATAATGATATTATTTAAAATAATGTTATTTATTTTTGCTGATAATTTTAATCAATTTTAAACAAATTAATATATAAACCGTTTAAATAAACATCGATTTATATTTCTATTATAAAAACTCTTATATTATTGGTCAATATGAAAATGGGAAATATATGCAATTTTTTGTAAAATAAAGAAATATATTAAGTTTTTGCTTCTTTTTCTCTTTACACTTTAAGTGTTTTTCGCTTATAATAATTAGGTATGAAAGGCAGTAGTAGTTCTAAAACGAGAGGGTTATTGATTATTCTTAGTGGACCTAGTGGGGTAGGAAAAGGTACAGTAAGACGACTCGTAATGGCTGATAAATCTTTAAATCTACACTATTCTATTTCAATGACGACAAGAGAGCCGAGAAATAGAGAAGCAGATGGTGTGGACTACTTTTTCGTGTCTAAAGAGGAATTTGAAGAACATATAAAAAACAACGATTTTTTAGAATACGCAAGTTTTGTAAATAATTATTATGGAACACCTAAACATTATGTTGATAGTTTACTTGAAGAGGGTAAGAATGTTTTTTTAGAGATTGAAGTGCAGGGAGCGATGAAGGCTATGAAGCTATATCATGGTGTCGGTGTGACTTCAATCTTTTTGGTTCCACCTTCTTTAGAAGAACTTGAGGCAAGAATAAGACATCGAAGAAGTGAGGCTGATGAAATCATTCAAGAAAGATTGAATAAAGCGCGCGGTGAAATGGGAATGAAGTATCACTATGATTACTGTGTTTTAAATGATTCAGTTCAACGCGCAGCTGATGAGATTAAAACGATTATTAAGTCTTCGCTCAAGAAGTTAAAAAATAAGAGTTGTGAAAAGTAATGCTTTATAATATCAAAGTTTTGGCGTGGGATATCGCTAGAAAGAGGGATATCTATCTAGATTTTAGTCTAAAGACTAATAATAAAATAGGATTTTCCTCAAGAGTATTAATTAAATATCTTCATTTATCAAATGTCGTTGGATATATATATTCCTATGAAGAAATGAATGAAGAATCTAACTATCCTAGTGTAATAAAGCTTATAGATGAAGAACCACTATTGGATTTTGAAAAGGATTTGATTGAATATACGGCTGAATATTTTAAGGTTGGGATTTATGAAGTTTTAAAATACATTCTTTTAAATAACGATAAAGTCATTGAGACAAAACTTGAATATATTGAAGCGATAACTCCTCCGCCGATGGCAAAAATAAATAAGAAAGAATATGATTTATACCATGACATATTAAAAAATGGACCAGTACCAAAAGATTATGTCGGTAAGAAGAGCACATTGAATAAGTTATTAAAAATAGGCTATGTAAAAACTATTTTTAAAGAAAGAGAAAAAAAAGAAGTCGTAGTTGATTTTTTGGATTATAAGATTTCTCATCGAGGAGTTGATATCGTAAGAAAAATAGAAGAGTCTTCAAAAAATATCGTTTTAGATATTCAGGATAACAAGCTTAAATTTGAAATATTCCAAGAACTGATAAAAAAAGTTTTATCTAAAGGAAAGAGTGTTTTGTTATTAGCAAAATCAATTGATTTAGGCTCAATACAGTTTTCTTTGCTTTTGAATTTGTTTAAAGATCGAGTTATTGTATTCGATAGATTTACTAGCTATAAGGATCGAATAAAAAACATGAGACTGATAAAAAATGAATCAGGTTATTTAATTATCGGATTACCTGAGACTATTTTCTATCACATCGATGGGCTTGAAACTATTATTGCTGATGTTTCGCAGGCACGAGAATATAAGTTGTTTGAAAGACCATATATTAATTTTAAAAGTATTATAAAAAAGAAAAGTGGAGTTAATAAAATAGTCTTTGCTTGCTATTCACCAAGTATTAGCATAATGGCCAGGGCGAAAAAGGGTTATTATGATTATATCAAGGCACAAACAAGCGATAAGAAATATGAATTAGTTAAAAGAAGCGACGATGAAATTCTTCCAGCTAATATGATTAATGAAATTGAAGAGTGTTTAAAAAGAGGAAAACAAGTTTTGATTTATCATAGCACTAGAGGATATGCACCGATATATAAGTGCAATGTTTGTTCTTCGGTGAGCAATTGTCCTACCTGTGGATCACCTTTAACATATTATAAAAATGACCATATGATAAAATGTTTAAAGTGCGGCTATTATCAATCAAGCGATGATTATCAGTGCACGCGCTGTGGAGGAGATCATTTTAAAGCTTTTGGCTATGGCACACAGATGATTCAAGAACTATTAACCAATAGATTCAATGAATATAAGATTTCTCGTGCAGATAGTGATACATATAAAGAGCATGAAATGGACAATGAATTATCTGCTTTTGCACTGGGATATAGTTCTATATTAATTGGTAGCCAAGTTGTATCAGCTAATCTTTATTTACCAAAAGTTGAACTTTTAATCGTCATTGACTTAGATTGGATTTTAAATAGAAATGAGTTTAATATAGAGGAAAGAAGTTATAACTTATTAGCGTCTTTATTGAGCCAGGTTAGTGATACGGGAAAGAGTTATTTAATATCTAGTTTAATAAATAATCAAACTTTAAATCTTTTGACTGAGCAAAAGTACGAAGATTTTTATGACTATGCGATAAACAAAAGAAGGTTGCTGAAAGATCCACCCTATTATAATATAGTTGAAATAGCCATTGAATCGACCGATAGAAATAGATTAGATGATGTTTCAATTAATCTAGTAAGTTTTATAAATAAGAATATTAAGGATGATAAATCATTTGCTATTGGACCTAGTCCACTTAGATATTTTGGAAGTAATAGAAAGTATAAAACGATGATTCAAATAAAATATAAAGAAAGAGAGAGCATTGATTTTATCATTGACAAAATATTGTTAATGCATATGCCTAGTGATATAATACTTGATATCAACATAGACCCTTATGTTGAATAATTAAGGAGATAATATGTTAATAATTAAATGCTACGGATTAGAAGAGGATAGAGTTACATATCTATCAAAAATTTCTACTGATGACTTGAAAAAGATTTATGGTTCTGATGATAATGAAATTGTATTCACTTATTCTGGTTCGGTGATTAAAGGTGGTTTAGATCAAACAGATTATCATGCGATAGTTGAAGTTAATTTTCCAGGTGAAAAAAGACTTAGCTTAGGTAATAATGGTCTTAACAAGATATGTAAGACTTTATTAAAGCATTTAAGCGATTTATGTATCCATGCAACTGTTTTAGTCAGATCATATCAGATGGATGAAACAGTTTTTTCATACAAAAAGTCTGATAAATATCCGATGTTTTTAAGCATCACTGATGAAAATGGTGAAAGTATTATGTTGGATATTGAAGATGATGATGAATGCGAATGTGATTGTGATGAAAACTGTGAATGTCATCACGAGGGTAAACATACTCATGGTGATCACTGTAAGTGCCATAAACATGATTAATGCAATAAATATTATGTTTTACAAAATTACGGATGAAAAAAGTATTGATTGATAATCTAGATAAAATTCACACTACTATTATGGGTATAGAGCGAATTAAGAAGAATTTAAACTTAAATGTTGATGATGTTGTTTCATATTTAAAAAATTTGATCTTGGATGAGTTTTGTAGCATTTATAAAAAAGGTAAAAACTTTTATTGCGAGATAAATAATATAAAGATCACTATCAATTCATATAGCTATACGATTATAACAGCTCATAAGTTATAAAAAAGGTTTAAATAGGTCTAATAAAACTTTTTTGATTCATAAATATTATATTTATTCGTTGATTTAGACTTAGCAATAATAAAAGAATTATATAAATGTAATTCTTTATTTGATATTTTTTTCAATATGTTTTAAAATACATATGTCTTTAGTGATAGGACTAGCCACCCTTGAAAAGACACGTCGCTCAACGTGAAAGAGATAAATTAAGTGCACCTGAACCAGGATGGTACCGCGGATTGTTGAATTCGTTCCTGGGCTAGGGCTTTTTTTATGGAGGTAATATGAAATACATGACTAGTGATGAAATTCGCGATACTTGGTTGAATTTCTTTAAGGAAAAAGGACACTATATTGAGCCATCTTCTAGTTTGATCCCGAAGAATGATCCAACGCTTTTGTGGATTAATGCAGGAGTAGCACCATTAAAAAAATATTTTGATGGTACAGAACAGCCAAAGCATAAGAGAATAACTAATGCACAAAAAGCTATTAGAACAAATGACATTGATAATGTTGGTCATACGGCTAGACATCATACATTCTTTGAAATGCTTGGTAATTTCTCTATCGGAGATTATTTTAAGGAAGAGGTAATTGGCTGGGCGTATGAGTTGTTGACTAGCGAAAAGTACTATGGTTTTCCAAAAGAAAAATTATATATATCATATTATCCCGATGATTTAGAAACGAAAAAATTATGGATAAAATGTGGAATAGATGAATCGCATATGATTCCATTAAAGGACAACTTTTGGGAAGTTGGACAAGGTCCATGTGGTCCAGATACAGAAATTTATTTTGACCGTGGTGAAAAATATGATAAAGAAAAAAGAGGAATTGAACTATTAAAAAACGATGAGGAAAACGATCGTTATTTAGAGATTTGGAATATTGTTTTCTCTACTTATAACTCTGAACCAGGAAAGAAAAGAAGTGAATATAAGGAATTACCACAAAAAAACATTGATACAGGTGCAGGTCTTGAAAGATTTGCTTGTGTTCTTCAAGATGCGGAAACCAACTTTGAAACGGATTTATTCATGCCATATATTAAATATCTTGAAAAGCATGCAAAAGTCAAATACGAAGGCGAACACAAGTATTCTTATCAAGTAATCGCTGACCATGTTCGTTCGGTGTGTTTTGCTTTAAGTGATGGTGCAACTTTTTCTAATGAAGGAAGAGGATATGTCTTGCGTCGATTGGTTAGAAGAATGGCTCGTCAAGCGCAAGTTATTTCAGTTAGCTTTGAAGATTTAATAAATCTAGTCGATATTGTTGTCGATAATATGAAGCATTTCTATCCTTACCTCATTGAAAAAAGAGTTAGAGTTAAGAAGATGTTAGAGGGTGAAGTAAATAAATTCGCTCAAGTTTTAAAAACTGGTGAAAAGAAAATAGCTCAACTTATAGCAAATACGAAGGGAAAAGTAATAAGCGGAGAAGAAGTGTTTATTCTTTCTGATACTTATGGCATACCATTTGATTTAACAAAAGAAATCTGTGAAGCGAAAGGTTATGAAATAAATCAAGAAGAGTATGAAAAAATGCTTGATGATCAAAAAGAAAGAGCTAGAAGTGCTCGTGGTGAAAGAAACTCTTTTGCTAAACAGAGCAAGGATTTACTAGAGTTTAAGGCCAAAAGTGAATTCACTTATGAAGAAGAAGTCGGAATAAGCGCTAAAGTCATCGGCCTTTTTGTCGATGGAGTTAGCGTTGAATCAATTACTGACCACGGAGAAGTTGTCTTTGATTTAACTAATTTCTATGCTGAGAGCGGTGGTCAAGTCAGTGATACTGGAATGCTCGTTGCAAAGAACTTTGAAGCCAATGTTATCTCAGTCAGCAAAGCTCCTAACAAGCAGTTCTTGCACAGCATTGAAGTGTTATTTGGAATGATTAGTGTCAATGATACGATCAAGCTTTATCCAGATTTTAAAAGAAGAGAAGCAATCAAAAAGAATCACTCCGCTGCTCACTTGCTTCAAAGTGCTTTGAAGGATTTATTAAGTCGTGATATTCATCAAGAGGGTTCATTTGTTTCTGAAGAAGAAATGAGATTTGATTTTAACTATGATGAAAAAATCGATGAAGAACAGATAAGCGAGATTGAACATTATGTTAACGAATTGATCAATAGAGATATTAAATCTAATGTTCAAGTCATGGATAAAAAGGATGCATTAAAGACTGGCGCTATAGCTTTGTTTGATGAAAAATATGATGATAGAGTTAGAGTTGTAGAGTTTAAAGAAGTGTCCAAGGAATTCTGTGGAGGTACACATGTTAAATCCACTTTAGACATTATGCACTTTGTTATTGACAGTTGTTTTTCAGTGGCGGCAGGAATAAAAAGAATTGTTGCTTATACTGGAATGAAGGCTTATGAATATAGAAAATCAGAAGAAACAATCTTAAATGATTTGACAAAGTTGCTTGTTATAAAATCAAGAAAAGAAATCAAACCAAAGATCATTTCACTTAACAAGAACATGGAGCAAATGCAAAAAATCAATCGCGCACTTAAAGATAAGATTGCATCTTTATATCTAAAGATGATAGTAGATAAAAAAGAAAGACATGATAATTATGATGTCTATGCAGAGTGCTTTGATGATCTAAGCCATGACCAAGTTTTAGTCATGGTCAAGCAATTGATAGCTAGTGATAATACTATCGTTCTTTTATGCTCAAGAAATGAAGGAAAGATGGAATTGGCTGTCGGCGTTTCAGCAAATTTGAATGATCGTTATAGCGCTGGAAAAATTATCAAAGAATTAGCGAGTAAAATCAACGGATCTGGTGGTGGACGAAACGATATCGCCTTTGGTGGGGCTAGCTCAAGTGTTGACTTTAATTTAATCAAAAAGAGCTTATTTGAGGTAATAAAGTGAAGAAGAATATTTTGGGATTGGATTTAGGAACGACAACCTTAGGTATAGCAATTTCTCGTTCAGGCGTATTAGTCAGTGGATTAGAAAACTATAAGTTTAATAACGGCAGATTTGATCTTGCTCTTGAGGAAGTTTTAAAGGTTATCAAAGAAGAACATGTTGAAGCTATCTGCATCGGTTATCCTTTGCAACTTTCAGGAAAAATATCGATGATGTCTGTCATCGCTTTAGGATTTGCTAAATTAATTGAAGAAGAGACAGGGATTGAGGTTGAATTGATCGATGAAAGGTGGTCGACTAAAGAGGCGACACGCATATTATTTGATCAAGGAAAGGATGGTCGTGATAGAAAAGAAGTGATTGATGAAACGGCAGCTAAGATAATACTTGAAACATATTTGGATAAACTAAGGATGGAAAATAATTAGCTGATGTTATATTATAGTTATTGATAGGAGGATATTTATGAGCGAAAATATATACGAAAAGGTGTTTGATGATTTAAGTAAATTTGAATTAGTTCAAATAGAAGATGATGAGGAAAAATTAAATGTCAGAGTTTTATTTACTTTTGATAATGATTTAAACTCCTATCAGTATTCTTATTGTGTCTTGTCTAAACTAGACAATCCAAATCTTGAAGGACTTGAAGAAGAGGATATTATATTTTGTATAAAACACTTAGAGGATGGAACAAAAGAGACTGTCGATTTTACAAAAGAGTCTGATGAAATTGAGATGGTTAAACATGCTTTCATTCAGTGGTCAAATGATGAGACCTCAAATTAATTAAATACTGCATATTTAGCGACTTCGCCGAGCAAATCATTGATTTCAGCAGGGAAGTGCTTTAATAAAGGAACAGCGATTGTATCAGAACTTAGCACGACACACTGATAGTGTATTTTGCTAAGTTTTTCTATGACTAAATTTAAGTTTTTGATGTTCGTAATAGATAAGAAGATTCCATCTTCATATTTATAAGTTTCAAGTTTTATCTGGTTTAAGCGCTCTTTAATAGCCTTAGATCTAGTTTCTATTGTATATAAGAGTCTTTCGCGGTCGTTGATAAATGATTTTTGTATTTCAGTACTTCGTGTCAATAGTTTAAGCATGAAAAATGGACGAGAATTGACCTTTCTCATTAATCTATCACGATAATGCATCAAAAAGAATGTTGAGGCGTCGCAATTATTATAATAAAACAAGGCGGCACACTCGTCTTTTTCATTTAAAAAGGTGTGCTTAAAATCAAATGTGATGAACACTTTAAAATCTTTGATTTTTGAAATTTCATCGATGAATTTAAAAACATCAGTTTTCAAACTAGAAAATTCGATATAGGCTAAATCAAAGATTATGTTGCATTTTTGATGTTTACAATCTTTTAGTATTTTTATCAGGCACATATAATCATCTTCACTCATGCTATAACCAGTATATAACTGACATGGATCGTTGATTATCAAAGTTAAGTTTTTATCTTTAGGAACTTTGCGAAGGGACTTTTTGATTGTTTTAATATCGGTGATATCGTATTTGATCGTACGATTTTTAAATTTAGGGCAAAAGAAGTCATACTTTTGATATCCGATAGTTGGCAGAATGAAGAAGTTGTTTTTTAAAAAATTATAGAGAAAAGAGTATACTTCTGATTCGTTGTTTGTAACTATCAGATCGTATTTGTTGAAAAGGTAACCGTAGCGAAATTCTAAATAGTTTCTGACAATTGTCTTCATGGTTAAATATGGAAGTCTCGCACTAACTCGTAAATTGTCAGCAAAACTTTCGATTGGTCTCATCGAATGCTGCTCAAAGTTATAACCGTTATTTGAATTGATTTCAAAATATGGTGTATTAATGCTGATATTCTTAAGTCTTAACATATTCACCTCTATATCTTCATCAACCTAACTCGCTTCGGTATGTAGTTTTTAATTTTATTACCACTTGCTTTACCAAATCCAAGTCTTAGTTCATTGTATTTTACCAAAATTTCTTTGTTTTGAAAATCGTTAAATTGATAATCAATTTCTTCACCATGCATAAACTTTTTTGCTAAATTTTCATCTTTTAAATCGACGACTTTTTCATATCCATATGCGCGTCCATAGGCATAAGAATATGTTGATTTTTCTTGCTTAGAGTTGACCTTAACACCGATGTGACTTGTAGATAGTTTATTATAAAAAGTGAAGTAATGGTCAAGCATATAATCTTCATCATTGATTTTGTACCTGCTAGTTTTATTAAATTCGACTTTGTTCAATCTTTTTTCATCAACTGAATTGTTTTTAAACATCGCAAGGTAGTGACCTTCACCTGCAAATCTCGATGTCAAAAAATGAATAGAATTAAAATCATCTAATGAGAAATAACATTCATCAGCGTTAACTTTAATGCTAGAAAAATTTTGATGTTTGTTTAAAAAATAATCTTTAACATCTTCATCTTCTTCTTTAGAAAAGGAACAAGTTGAATAGATGAGTTGACCAGATGGAGTGATGAGATTAGCGGCTATATCGATCAACTCTTTTTGAAGTTTTGATAAACGATATACTTTGTCCATTGACCAATCCAGAAGCACTTCTTTTTGCTTTCGATACATTCCTGAACCAGAACAGGGAGCATCTAAAATAACGATGTCAAAATAGTTTTTAAAGTCATTCAAGAAAAAGTCTAGTGAATGATTAGTAGCGATAACATTTTTTAATCCCATCCTCTCAATATTTTCTTTTAATACCTTATAGCGTGAAAAACTGATTTCGTTTGAAATAATCAAACTATCAGGGTTTTCTAGAGCTAATTTGATAGTCTTTCCACCCGGAGAAGCACAAGCATCAAGAATAACTTTTTTATGAGTGTTTTTTATTAAAGACATCGCCTCATTTGCACTTGGGTCAAATAGATAAAAGGCACCGCATTGATGATATAAATTATCACCAATCTTTGAAGTGTAATAGAAAAAATTATTTCCATGTGTTTTTGTAATTATGTCAAAACGTTTTTTTAATGAATTTAAATCAATGAACAATTCATTGATTATTCCACCTCTATATGGCTCTTCATTAAATGTTTTTTCCAAAATGGCTACATCCCTAGCAGGAAAATAACTAAATGTCTTTAAAAATTCATGCATATATTTTATTATAGCAAATAAATTTAGGATTGTAAGAGGAAATACAAAGATATGACGTAAACAGCGTGTTATACTAAGAAAATATCAAGAAAACAACTTGATAAAAAATTTAAAGTTGTTTGTCAGTTAATAGCATTATATATTTAATTTTATATATTTACATAACTTAATGTTTGAATTTGTTATATTTTATAATATAATTTATATGAGAACATTTTGAGATTTTTATTTTAAAGGAGGAAAATATGAAAAAAAAGAGCCGCATATTAGCAGTACTAACAGCCTCGATGATGTTTGGTGGCGGTTTAGTTTCTTGTATGGGGGAGACAGATCCAACAAGTCCAAGTACCCCAAATACTCAACCGACTACACCATCACCAACTACCCCTGATCCTGATACTTCTGTAACATTGCCACCAGTTCCTAAAAAGGTCAATGTTAAGTTTGTTTTCAATAATGGTGATGAGGATTATGTTATCGAAAAAGAAACAGGTGAGATTTTAAGTGCTGATGAAGTACAGATACCAGTTTATCCAAAACATAGCTTTGTTAACTGGTCAACAAGCAATGAATTTTATAAACCATATAATTTTAACCAACAGCTCAAGGCGAATTTGACGCTTTATGCAATTTGGTCTGAAGAGAAGATAACAGTATCATTTAATACAAATGGTGGAAATTCTATCGATCCAGTTAAGGGTTATCCTAACGATCCTTTAACACTTCCAACCGATGTTAAAAAGCCTAATTCAGTTTTTGCGGGTTGGTATTTAGATAAAGAGTTAACCCAAGCATTTGCGTTGAATGTTTTCCCAAGCAAGAACACGATTTTATATGCTAAATTTACAGATAATGCCCAAAGTGAAGTTGTAAACATCACCTGGTCTAAAGGTGTTGAATACTATATTCCACTCGTTACGAATACTTATCCTCGCGGCGAAGAGGTGAGTTTTAGAATCGATTTTAATGTCGATTATGATGCGAGCCAAGCTGTTGTTACAGCAAATGGACAAGTTTTAACTCTTGTCGATGGTATGTATACTTTTATTGCTAATGGTGATACAACGATTGAGGTTTCAAATCTCGTTAAGAAGAAAGTTAAACTTACATTCCACGGCGGATATGATGTTGATGGAGTTGAAGCTATTTATTCTTGTTATGTTACCTATGGATCTAATATCAGCAAGGATATTGCCGATGGTCAGTTCTCCCGTGTAGGATATGTCTTTGCCGATTATTATGAAACCGATGAATATAAGGTTAAATCCGACTTTAGTATAAGAGTTAGAAAAGACTTGGATTTTTATGCAAAGTGGGACATCGCACATTATAATGTCACTTACGCAAATACCTTTGGTGCTTATAATCAGAATAAGATTAATACCATAACCTATTTTGATGATAAGGTTGAACTATTGCCACTTGAAAACTATCCTGATGGTCTTGAATTTGTCGGATGGAGACTTGATGGAAAGTTAATTGACGCCATTCCTTCAGGTATTGATAGAGATATAGAACTTGTTGCTGAATGGAATAAGTTAAAGATGGAGATGAACTTCGTCACTGGCGACCCTTCTATTGAAGTTAGTTCTATCACCGGTTATTTTGGTGATCCTTTAATACTTCCAAGTGATCCAACGAGAGAAGGATTCTATTTCGCTGGTTGGTATTTGGATCCTAACTATAAGACCCCAATGCAATATGAAACCTGGCCCGCTAATAGTGCGCCAATCAATGTCTTTGCCAAGTGGTCTGTCGTCCCTGAAAACTCATCAAGAATTTTCTTTGAAAGAGCTGATGGAGTTGAAATCAACTATTTTAGTGGAACAGTTCCAACTAATGGATATGTTGAAAATGGCTCAACGGTCAATATGACTGTCAGAGTTAAAAACGAAGCTGGCTATAGTGGAACACCACTCGTAACAATCAACAATGTCATCTGTACTCCTAGCATTGATAATGAAGGAAGATATGTCTATACATTTGTTGTCAATCTCGATACGAGAGTTGTTTTTGATGGAATATCACAAAAGAAGTATTCTTTGACATTCTATTATAATGATGGAACTGATTATTCTGTTGAAAAAATGATCGGATATGATTCTTATTTAACTGAATCTGTTTTAATCAGTGAGCCGATGAGAAATGGTTATACCTTTACTGGTTGGTATCTTGATCCTAAGTGCACAGTATCATTACCATTAAATACAAAGATCGATCGTAACTTGAATCTCTATGCTTCTTGGCGTATGACTGATTACGTCATCAGACTCTTAAATGCACCAGAGACAGATTATCCAAATAATACGATCGTCTATAATATCAATTCACCGACTATCATCTTGACTGATGCTCGTCGTGAAGGATATATATTTATTGGATGGTTTGATGAAAACGGTCGTGAATGGAAAAGCATTGATCCACAAAACGATTTGGATCGTCGAAATATAAATCTTTATGCTCGCTACAGCATTATTAAATATAATGTTAATATCTACAGCATTGATGGAAGTGTCCTATATGATACATTCAATAATATCGAATTTGATACTCCATTGAAGTCATTTATCAATGTCGATGAGTTAAGAGTTGAAGGATATTCTTTGAACATAAATAAGATGTATTATGATTTAGACTTAAAACAAAAGGTTGATATTTATGATAAGGTTTTATCTAATACCAATATCTATGCTGAAGTTGATCGTAAGACCTATTATGTTACGTTTGAAGATTTAACAAGTTCATCTTATGTTTTAAAAGATGACCTTAATACTACGATTCCTTCAAAAGATGATGATACTTATAAGAAGTTATTTGATGGTGAATATTCATTTACCTTAAGCCATCAGCTTGAAGAGACTAGTACTTATGTCGATAGAGTATATGTCATTCGTAAAGATGGAAAAAGAGAATTGGTCGAAGTTACTAATGGTGATAAATTTAAAATCATGATTAAGTCCATCAATAAGATTATCGTTGAAAGATGCTATAAGCTCGACCTCAAGTTGATGGATGAAACAAGCGGTAATTATAGCATTTTAACTGATGTATCGACTAACCCAGTTTATACATATGATGAACTCTTGTTACAATTTGATAAGGCTATCGATAGAAGCCATATCTTATATGTTGGTATAGAAAAAGATGGAGTTATTGATAATAAGTCATTACAAGAAGTTAAGTTGTCAGATAAAAATGAAGCTCTTCTTATCGTAAAGACTGGAATGGTGTTTGTGATAAGAGAAAGAGCGGCGGTAAATCTTGTTTTAGATCAATCGGCAGTAGATATTGGTCTAGAAATACTTACTGATTTATCTGATGGTATATTCTTAGGTAATGAAGTAACGATAACATTCAACATGGAAGATTCAGAAATAAAGGCATTAGGACTTAAACTATATATTAAATTTGGCGAAAGCAGTCCAAAAGAAATATTGCTCGCCGAAATAAATAATTTAGGACCTTCAATCGTCTTTATCGCTGAAAACACCAGCGTTACATTGCTAGTAAAATAATCGATCAGGGCTGTTAGATTTTATAACAGCCTTTTTTGGTGCTATATTTATTATGAAAACCGCTTTCATCTATTGTTATTTTTTCTTTGTGTTATAGTATTATTAAGAGAGGAGAGATATATGGCAAATACAGTAAAAAAATCAAAGGAAGTTACTAAAAAAACGCAAAAAACTAAGGCTACTGCTAATACAAAACATACTTCGGTTAAATCTAGTTTTGTTTTTAAGGGAACCGCTGATCTTTATCTTCTTAACACTACAACACGTGTCGATTGTCGTCGACAGTTCAATAAAAGTCTTTCACCAATCTATGGTGTTGAAGAGTATTTTTGGACTGGTGTTATAAAAAAAGGAGAGGTCAGATTAGTTCGTAAGGACTTAAGAAAAGTTCCAGTAAGCAATGTCAGCAATTCTGGAATCACATTAGTAGGAAAGGCTATTAGCTATTTCAAAGTGGAGAATGCCATGACAATTAATTCACTTGAATGTTCTGATCAAGTATATAATTATTGTAATGAGGATTCAAAGCTTGTTTATGTTGGTGACGATGAGATTCATACCGTATATGTAAGAATTTATGATAATACATATGGTAATGACAACGATCGTTGGGTGACTTTGTCTATTGAATAAAAATGAAGAGGTTGAGCGAAAAACTCAATCTTTTTAATTTATAACTTTTTTCTTCAAAGAAAATAGTTTATAATTTTAATAGTTATTAAGGAGATTATAAATGAGATTCATTGATTTAATTGGAAAAAAGAGAAATGGTCAAGAATTGACCAAAGAAGAAATTCATTTCTTTATTGAGGGTTATGTCAAAGGCGACATTCCTGATTATCAAGTTTCAGCAATGTTGATGGCGATTATTTTTAAAGGAATGACAAAGCAGGAAATCTTTGATTTAACTGAAGAAATGCTTAACTCTGGAGAGACAATTGATTTAAGTGAAATTGAAGGATATAAAGTTGATAAGCATTCGACTGGTGGTGTTGGTGATAAGACTTCATTAGTTCTTGGACCAATGGTAGCTGCTTGTGGTGCTAAGTTTGCCAAAATGTCTGGACGTGGACTCGGTCATACTGGTGGAACACTTGATAAACTTGAATCCATTCCAGGATTTAATATTTCTCTCGACCGCAAAGAGTTTATTGAACAGGTCAAAAGAATTGGTATATCTATCATCGGTCAAACTGGTTCACTTGTTCCAGCCGATAAGAAACTATACGCTTTGCGTGATGTAACTAATACTGTTGATTCGATTCCATTAATTGCTTCTTCAATTATGTCAAAGAAACTAGCATCTGGATCTAATACTATATTATTAGATGTTAAGTTCGGTGATGGAGCATTTATGAAAAATATAGAAGATGCGACTAAGCTGGCTAAGATGATGGTCGAAATCGGTAATTACTTTGGCCGTGATACAAGAGCTGAAATCACTTCGATGGAGGAACCACTTGGATTAGCTGTCGGTAATAATTTAGAGGTTAAGGAAGTTGTCGATACACTTTTAGGTCATGGACCAGAAGATTTAACTAATATTTGTTTACATTCTGGAAGCACGATGCTTTTACAGGCAAAACTCGCTAATAGTTTTGAAGAAGCACACAGAATGCTTAAAGAAAAACTTGATGATGGAACAGCATACAAAGTGTTTTTAGAATTTGTTAAGGCACAAAATGGTGATATATCTTACATTGAAGACACGAGCAAATTCCCATTAGCATTATACCGCGAAAAAGTTTATGCTCCTCGCAGTGGATATATAAGTAAGTGTAACGCTTTAACAATTGGTCTAGCAGCGATGAAACTTGGTGGTGGAAGAGAAAGAAAAGAAGACACAATCGATATGTCTAGTGGTATAGTCTTAAAGCATAAGGTTGGTGAATTTGTCAATAAGGGCGATGAACTTGCAACTTTATATACCGAAAGACCTAAATATGAACCGATAGTAAAAGAAATACTCGGAGCGTTTGAAATTGTCGATGAAAAGGTTGAAAAACCTCGTTTAATTCTCGATACGATTGAGGCGTAATGTCAAAGGCAGGAATTCCTGCCTTTTCTTTTGACTTTATATCATAAATCCTTTCTTTTGGGCATAGTCTTTAGCGGGGGTAACTATGAAAATTATTAGTTTATTTTTTGTTTTAATCCAGTTTATCTGTGGTTTTACATATAAAGCTGAAGCTAAAACCATACGATTAGAGACGAATAAAGCAGATCTTCAGCTTAAAGCTAAGGCACATTTATTGATTGATTATGACTCTAAGGAAGTTTTGTATTCTAGCAATGAACATGAAAAACTTTATCCAGCTTCAATGACAAAAATGATGGGTATGTTGCTTGTTTTAGAACATATTGAAAAAGGTAAACTCAAATGGGATGATATGGTAACGCCTAGTCAAGAAGCATGCTCAATGGGTGGTACACAGATATTTTTAGCACCAAACGAAAGCATGAGTGTTGAAGACCTTTTTAAATCTGTCGCTATTAATTCTGCAAATGACGCTGTTGTCGCCTTAGGTGAAAAAGTTGCCGGGAGTCATTCTTCATTCGTTAAGATGATGAATGAAAAAGCGAAGAATTTAAAGATGAATGACACGAATTTTGTCAATGCGACTGGATTTGATGATGAAAAGCATTATACTTCTGCTTATGACATGGGATTATTAGCGACTGAATTGCTTCGTTTTAATGAAAGCATTCTTCGCTTTACTAGACTCAAGGAAGATTATATTAGAAAAGATAGCGATGAACCATTTTGGCTAGTAAATACGAATAAGCTTCTTGGGCATTATGATGGTATGGATGGATTAAAGACCGGTTATACGAATAAGGCTGGCTACAATTTGACAGCGACGGCGATTAGAAATGGTATAAGACTTGTCAGTGTAACGATGGGAGCTGCTAGTATTGCCGATAGATCTTCTGATACGAGAAAACTTCTTGATTATGGTTATTCGATATTAAATAGAGTTGAGCTTTTTTATAAAGATGAAATCTTAGCGTTATATGATTTTAAAAATGCTAAGAATAGAAATGTCGCTATTTATCCATTAAATGATATCGCGCCTAGTTTTATCGATAATGTAAAGAAAGAAGACTTGACCTTAAGCATCGTCTTAACCAAAACGAGTGCGCCGATTGCTAAGGATACGGTTGTTGGTTATTTAGTTGTAGCATATAAAGATAAGGAGAAGAGATATCCAGTAGTTGTAAAAGAAGATGTGATTAATAAAAAGTATTTAGATTACTTTAAAGACGCTTGGGTTGATTTATTTATATAAAACTTGAGGCTGTTTGAGTTTAAAGTTAAAGATAAATTCAAACAGTCTTTTTGTTTGATTATTTTTAATAAGGTTTTTGTTCATTTTGTCTTATATTGTCGAGCCTACCCAAAGTCGATTTGTTTTGTTGTATTTTAATAATCGAGGTGAGATACATTGGAAAACAAAATAAAAATATCAAAGTTTGATAACGGGCTACTTATCAAAATCAGCGGAGATTTGGACTCCTATAAAACTTTATCTTATAAAACGAAGATTCTTCAAATGATGGAAAAATCTGCACCTCGCTTTTTGCTCTTTGATTTAAAAGATTTGACATTTCTCGATAGTGCAGGTATCGGACTAATACTAGGAAGATATAACGATATAAAACGCGTCGGAGGGGCTGTAGGACTTGTTGGATTATCATCATATGCAGAAAAAATCGTCAAGATATCTGGGCTTTCAAGCGTGATTAAAGTCTATAAATCAATGTCGCAATTTAAAAAGGAGGTGTTGATTTAATGATCACAACAAATAGCATGGAACTACGCTTTAAAGCAACATTAAAAAATGAGACCTTAGCACGTGCTTCAGTAATCGCTTTTATCGAATCGCTTGAGCCTGATATTGAGGTGATCGGTGATATTAAAACCATCGTTTCAGAAGCTGTTAGCAATGCAATAATTCATGGATATCATTTAGACTCAACTAAGGATGTCTATATCAAATGCGATATTGAAGGAGATAATCTTTATCTTGTCATCGCTGATTACGGCGATGGAATAGAGAATGTAGATTTAGCTTTAACTCCTCATTACACGACAAGACCTGATTTAGAGCGTGCGGGTATGGGTCTTACCATAATCCAATCGCTTTCGGATTCTTTCACTCTGCGCAGTGTTAAAAGTATGGGAACAAGAGTTATAGTTACGAAAAAAATCGTCAGTGACTCTTCAAAGGCTATAAGCGAAGATGTCGGAATATGATGAGTTTCTTCTTGCACAACAGGGAGATGATAAAGCTTTAGCCGATTTATATTCTAAAAATAAAAATCTTATCTATTCTTTGATGAAAAGGTTTTCTTATCAAAATGATGAAAAGGATGATCTCTTTCAGATTGGTTCTTTAGGGTTGATAAAAGCGATTCAAAACTTTGATCCTTCATATAATGTTAAGTTTTCAACTTATGCAGTTCCTTTAATATTAGGAGAACTGCGGAAGTATTTTCGAGAATCAACGGGAATAAAGGTTGCACGCAGCTTAAAGGAGCTTGGTTCAGCATTATTAAAGAAGAAAGAAGAGTATTTTAATACTTATCAAAAAGAACCTAGTATCGATGAACTGAAAGATATGTTTAATGTCAGCTATGAAGATGTTGTCTTAGCACTTGAATCTTTTTATAAACCCACTTCACTTGATAAAACTATTGGTGATGAAGAAGATGGTAATTCACTGCAAGATTTTTTAAGCGAAGACAATCATAAAATGATCAGTGAGTTTATCGATTTAGATTTAGCATTGCAGTCATTAGATAATAAGGAAAGACTTTTTGTTCACCTTAGATATTATGAGAATATGACGCAGGCGGATATCGCTAAAAGACTTTTTACTAGCCAAGTAAATGTCTCGAGGCTTGAAAAAAAGGTTTTAAAGAAAATGCGTGAAAGAATAATGAATTATAGCAAATAGCATTGTTTATTTTTCGTTTCTTCTTCCATAATAAACTTGAGGTGTGTTATGGAAGAAAATGAATTTTTAAAAACAGCAAAAAAATATAATAAATCCAATGAGGTTTTGATGAACTGTCTCCTTTCTTTTGGAATGGGCGCGATAATCGGCCTCTTGGGTAATTTTGAGTATGATATGCTTAAAAGGTTTACTGATTTAGAGGATCAAATGATTAAAGGTATAATGTCGATGACATTTATTTTTATTACTTTTGTTTTAACAGGAATAGGAGTATATAAGAAAATGGGGCAGATCTTTAAGGCAGGATTATTCATACCGATAACAGGATTTGCAAACTCAATGGTCAGTGAAGCGATGGAATTTTCATATGAAGGACCAATATTTGGTGTTGGAAGTCGAATGTTTTCACTCGCTGGATCTGTCATCACTTATGGAGTTTTTACAAGCTTTATCTATGGAGTGATATATTATATTTTAACATTATTTGGAGTGAGAATGTGATGCTACACATAAATTTTGATAATGTTTATGTCAAGTCATCAGCAACTACAGCCGGCAAGAAAGAGGCTTGTGGTCCGTTAAAGGACTTGTTTGATAAAGTATTTATAGATAAAATCTCTCGAAAGCAGAGCTTTGAATCTTTTGAATTGATGCTAAAAGAAGAAGCTATTGATATTTGCTTGAATAAATGCGGTATGAGTTATGATGATATCAATCTATTTATCGCTGGTGATTTAAATAATCAAATCGCATGTTCAAGTAAGACGAGTGGAAAACTAGATTCTTCGTTTATCGGAATATATGGAGCTTGTTCAACTTCAGCTTTAGGAATATTAACTGGAGCGTCGTTTATTAAAGGAAATATCATCAATGAGGTATTGGTCAGCTCAACTTCATCATATGCAACGTCGGAAAGACAGTTTAGAAATCCTATCGAATATGGTGGTGGAAAGAGGTACCAAACGACTTTTACCGTTACTGGTAGTGGTGCTATTCTCCTTTCGAATAAATTTAATAAGATACGTGTTAAAAGAGGAAGCATCGGAAAGACTTATGACACGAATTGGACAGATGTTAACGATTTAGGAACGGGAATGAGTTATGCCGCCTATAAAACGATAAAAGAGCATTTAAAATATTTTAATTTAAGTCCTGACTACTATGATGCTATTATTACTGGCGATTTATCAACTCTTGGTTCAAAAGTTTTATTGGAGTTATTTAAAAATGATGGGATAGATTTAAATAATCACCTTGATGCTGGAACCCTGATTTTTGATGTGAAAAAACAAGATGTATTTATGGGTGGTAGTGGTGCTGCTTGTGCGCCGCTTGTAACTTACAGCATGGTTTTTAATAAATTAAAGTTAGGTGAATATAAAAGAGTATTGTTAGTAGCAACAGGAGCTTTATTTGATCCGACTTATGTTTTTCAGAAAAAGAGCATACCGATGATCGCTCATGCTGTTGAATTTGAAAGGAGTGATGTATGACATATTTATTATCAGCACTTTTCCTTGGGGGCGTTTGTCTTATTGCACAGTTGATTTTTGAATATACGAAGATGACTCCTGGACATATTACATCATTATTTGCTTCAATTGGAGCACTCCTTGCTTCTTTTGGTATTTATAATACTATTTCTGAATATGCTCCTGGAGGAGCGAGTCTAGCTATTTTAAACTATGGAAACATAATGACAACAAGTGTTATAAATAGTGTGAATGAACAAGGATTTATGGGAATATTTACTGGTATGTTTGTTCCATGTTCAATAACTTTAACAGCAGTCATCGTTGTAAGCGTTATTGCTGCAATCATTTTTAGGCCAAAACCATGAAGAAAATGTTCTATAAATTAGCCGATGCATATTTAAGTGATGCGATAAAAGTTGGTGACAATTTTGATGCTGTTAGAAAGGTAATATCTTATAAGAATAAGAAGGGAATACTATACCTTTTGACTACTTTGACTTCTGCCTCTGAATGTGCGGTTATAGCGGAAAGCTTATTGCTTTCAAAGAGCTTTAAAAAGAAGGAAGAGCAGCTATATAATGCTGCAATTAGCACTGAAAATGATTATCTAAACTTAAAAAGACTTGTTCTTTCTGGTGTGGCTGTTTTGCTTCTTGAAGAAAATGATTATGCCTTGACTATTGAAGTCAGAAAATATCCGACAAGAGGAATAAGCGAGCCGAAGAGCGAGAAGAGCGTTCGTGGGTCAAAAGATGGATTTACTGAATCAATTAATGACAATATCGGTTTATTAAGAAGAAGGGTGAGAGATGATAAACTGAGCATTTATCTAACTAATGTTGGCAATAAGTCTAAGACTGATATTGCCATATGTTCGCTTGATGATAAAGTTGATACTAAAATATTAGATTGCATTAAGGAGAAACTTAAGAATCTTGAACTCGAGTCATTAGTAATGACGAGCAAGGCTATAGTTGAAAAACTTTTACCACAGCATTTAAAGCCTTTTCCGTTGGTTAGATATAGTGAGAGACCTGATATTGCGGCGATAAATCTTTATCAAGGAAAGATTATTATTTTTGTCGATACAAGTCCTGATGTGATTATTTTACCGATAAGTTATTTTGACCATTTAGATAATGTTGAAGAATATCAGCAATCGCCACTAGTTGGTTCACTGACAAGGTTAATAAGAAATTTTGGTGTTATCTTGTCTGTGTTTCTTGTTCCTATTTGGTACATACTTGTTTCAGAAACATCAATTAATAATTACTTCATTCTAAGACCATCTAAAGAAGTAGCGATGCCGCTATTTTTACAAATACTGATTGCTGAGTTATTTGTTGAGTTGATACGATTAGCTATTGTTCATGCTCCGAGTGAATTAACTTCATCTATTGGTGTTGTAGCGGCAATTATACTTGGGTCCGTGACAATTGAATTAGATTTCTTCTTGCCAGAAGTATTGGTCTATATTTCATTTGCAGCGATTGCGTCATTTGCAACGCCTAGTTATGAATTATCTTTAGCTAATCGACTTATAAAATACAGTCTTTTACTGCTTTGTTTCGTATTTGGGCGCTTAGGCTTTATATTTGGATGCTTGTTTTTATTCTTAAACATGGTTTCAACTAAAGTATATGGAAAGTATTATTTAGCTCCGCTTGTACCATTTGATTTAAAGAAAATGGTAAATGTTTTCTACCGAAGTGATTCAAATGACAATAAGATAGTATAGTTAAAATAACTAAAAAAACAAATTTTAGTTATTTTTGCTATTATTATTATTATTATTATTATTATTATTATGTGGAAAATTCTTTTTGTTGCACGATTAATATAGAAATTATATAATAATCTTAAGAAAAGAGGAAAATTATGAATAATAGATTGAGATTAGTTCTATTAACATCAGCAATGGCACTTACTTCCTGTGCTAATAATGGAGATAACTCTACAGGTGTTGTTTCAATAAAAGAAGGTATTATTCCTACTTTTACAACACAAAGAAATTTAACTGAGTATCAGAAAGCAGACTTTACTGGAATGAGTGAATTCATTACAAATTCTATTAAAGGAGTTGACAGAATTCATAATAAAGCTAATTATGCTTTCTCACCTGTATCATATTATGATTCTCTAGGTTTATTATCTCAGTTATCTGAATATGATGGAGAAAAGTTATATAGTGATTTAGGTCATGAGTCGAATGAAAAACTTCTTTCTACTTTAAAAAATCTTCGCAAAGGACTTAATTTTGACCAGAGCAAGGAAAACTCTTTATATCGTGCACGACTTGCATCCGCTCTTTCAGTATTAAAGTCTTCTAAGATCGAGCTTTCTAAAGAAGTTAAGGATATAATTCAAGATTTGGAGTTGGGACTTTTATTCCATGGCGATAGTAAAGAAGAAGAAAAGCAAGTCAAATGGTTAAAAGAAGCTACATTTGATTTGTATAATAGCAATGAACCAGTAATCAGTGGTAATGATGATACACTTCTCGGTTTTATATCAACACTTAGTTATAGTTATACCTATGCTTTTAGCAAGAATACTGTTGAATTTAATGGAAAGAGTGTTGAAGGATTTATTGAAGAAACTAGTTCTTTGTACTATAGTGATGAAGTTCTTAGGGCAGTTTCGATTAGTTTAAAGAATGAAAAACTTGTTTTCTTTGTTCCAAATGAAGGAAAGACTTTTGATTTATCAAGTATTAGTTCTACATTAGAAAAGATGAAAGAAAGTTTTGTTAGAATTAGTGCTCCATATTTTGATATTGATAATCAACTTGATTTGAATGAAGTAACAAAAACTGATTTAGGAATAGATTACATTTATACCAAATCTGCTTTGTCAAAAGTTTCAAGTTCGGCTTCAGCAGTTAGTAAAATAGAGCAGAAAACAACATTCTCATTATCTAGCAATGGAATTCAGGCATCTTCAACAACAGCAATTAAAGTTCCTGTTGCACCAGGAGAAGTAGAATATATAGATGTTAATGTCGATAAACCATTCTATTTCTCATTAATTGATAGTGCTGGACTTCCTTTGTTTGTTGGACATGTATCAAATATATAATTAATAATAGTTAATAGATTCTGCATTTGCAGAATCTATTTTTATAAGAATAAAGAATAGTATAAGAGTGTAATTAACTAGTCACTTAATGAAAATTTTTGGGATACAAATGGAATTTGACATAAAGGATAGCATATGATATAGTATAAATGTAAGCGGTTACAAGATGTTCGTATAAAGGAGAAACGTATGAAAAGATTGCACATAATTCCAGCAGTATTAATGATTGCATCACTAGCTTCGTGTGATTCTAATAGTAGTTGTGCTAGTGCATTGTTTCCTATGGATATCGAATATATAAAAAATAAAGAATATGACATTTATAATGTGGGTGTAAAAGTATTTTTAGGGTTATTTCCTGGTGAAATAAATGATCGTAGAGAGTTAAATGCTATGTTGATTGCAAATGAAAATGATACATTAGACATTGGTTATTATACAGAGTCAACAGTTTTAAAAACATATAATGATGATGATCTCCGTGATATGAAATTTGTTTATGATACATATACTGATAAAAAAGATAAAACTACTTATTATTTTAGAGGAAATGAATATATTAAAATTCCAAAGTCGACTTTTAAAAATGAAGAAGGCATAATTACTATTACATTCTATTTTATGGTTGATAAAAATGGAGTTCTAACACCTAGCAGTGGTCAAGGACAGGGTTTTTGGTACGAAAAAAGACCTAATTCTAAGATAAGATTTAGAGAAGTAAAGGATAGTGATATAAAAAGGAACTATATATTCGGGAGGTTAAAATGAATAAAAAAGTCATAAGATTATTTTTTACATTTTCGATGAGTGTGCTATCTAATTTTACACTTTATAGTAAAGATAATGTATCTAACAGCGAACAATTGCAAATGAAAGAGAAAAATAGTGCAATTCGTTCCGAACGAATGAATGCACCAATGACTGGAGATTATTTAGAAGCGGATTTAGAGGATACTCCTTATCAAAATGATAGTGTTATATTTAATGTTTATGCTCATATAAGTGAAGAAATAATTGGTGCAGGTACTTTTGATAATGGAATGACACTAATTGAACCACTTTATTTTAACGATAATTATCAAGCTAATGTTAAATATAATGTTTCTGAAAAAAACGCAACATCAACAATAGATATTACTTTGGCAAATGATGAAAGAATAGATATAACGATTTTTGCTTTTAATACTGAACATGGTGTTTTTTTAAATACAGAATCTATGCAAATGGCTGAGGATAATTATTATGCATATCTTTTGCATGAAGAACTTATAACGGAAGAATATTATAATGAAATGACCTACGGGGATACAGCTGAAAATATAGATAGCGAGGACTTAAGTGCAGTGAATGTTGATACTGTTTCTGATCCTTTAGTCCAAAAGAGAAAAGATACTTCAACTTTCCTTAGAGGTACTATTTTGTGGTATGATGATGTAAATCAGTTTATACAACCGCTAAGTTGGATAAGGGTTGGTGTATTTGATAAGCAACCATTTGGTGAAAGATCATTGGGTGAATTCTATACAGACGAATATGGGAATTATTCCTATCAATTTCTAAATAAAACATTATTTGAAAATGGTGGATATGATGTTTTTTTAAGAGTTTATGCTGAGTGCAAGAATGCTCGTGTTGTAAAAAGCCTTTTCTTTAATAATGTACACTATATTAATTCAAGCGTAATTAGAAATGTTAAAACACATATGTATTATACAATAGATATGACAATAAAAATGTATGGTGACTCTGGAAGAGCTTTTCAAATTGCGCAAGCACTTGCATATGGAAATAAATATGTAGAAATAATGAATGATGGAGTTACAGCTCCTCCAGTTAAAGCAAAGTATCCAGCATCAAGCAGTTATTATAATAGTTCGGGCATACATTATTATAGAAGTGCGTATTGTTTTTGGGATTGTATACTACATGAATATGGTCATCATTTGCAAAAAATGCTTAAAATTTCTAATTCTCCTGTTAGCAATCATTATTTTGAAGACGATAGCGTAAGAAAAATTGGCAAAGATAAAGGAATTAGGCTTGCATGGGGAGAAGCATGGCCAACATTATTTGCTATTCAAGTCACTCAATATTTTTCTAATAAATTACTGAGAATGAAATTTATAGGTGACTCTACATATCAATCTTATGGTGAAAAATATTCGAAAAATAAAAATGACATAATTACATTTAATTTGGAGGAAAAAGAATATTATTATTCTTCCGAGGGATGCGAAGGACTAATAGCGGCAGTATTATATGATATATATGATGATAATAATGATGAACCATTCGATCAAATAGGACTTGGACATAAAGAATTTTGGAATTTAATTAAAGCATGTGGTTCGAAAACCTTTTCTGAGTTTATAAATTATATTTATGATAATGAACTCATAGATAAGCGACTATTGGGAAAAATCTTATCAAGTCATCACATTTCTTCTTATGATTTATTTATAGTAGAAGATAACTATTTAGGTCCAAATGTAACATTTTCTTGGTATGTTGGTGGTGGTACTAACGAAAAAACAGTTATGGATAGATTTACACTTGAATTTTATGATTATTACGGAAACGTTTCTTTAAGGTTAGATAATATTTACGATGAAGAATATACTCTAAATTACTCTTTTTTTGAAGAAGTATTACTTGCTCCTGGTGATTTTTATTATGTTAGTGTTATATCCTATCAAACATCAACTCCAATAACAGGAGGATACTACTCTGAGTTCTTTTATTTCAAAAAACCAGATTATTTTAATTCAAAATATATTTTATATCCATCCAGTTATCAGTTTTCTGAAGCATATGAGGAAAATTATACAAAGCCTATAATGATTAAAGATATGGTTATTACTACTGAGCGAAAACGTTGTGGTTTTATTGAAGGTAGTATATTAATTTATCTCCAAGAAAGGAAGGTCGCGGTGTAGCATATATAACATATAAGTTTAGCAAACCGATTCAGCATATTGACTTTAGTTTATCGCTTTGGGGCAAATCAGAATATTTAAAACCTGAACAGAGCAAAATTGCAATACAAATACTAAATTATGATGGTATTTTTAAAGATGAATTTATGATTAATGTAAATACATTATCAAATGATAGGCAAAAACAAATTGTATACTCATTTTCATTTTTGGAAAGCATTGATCAGTTTAGAATTTATGTAGAAACTCTACCAGTAGGAACGGCTAACAAGGGAAGAATATCTATTGGCAGCATGATGATATATTAATAAGATTAGATTTGGTTAGCTAATAATATTTAATAGATTCTGTGTTTGTAGAATCTATTTTTTTATAGAAATAAAAAGTGGATATGAGGTAATAATCAATTAGTCACTTAATGTACTTAATGTAAATAATCACATAGATTTTATGAGTTTGACTTCATAATAAGCATATGATATAGTACAAATGTAAGCGGTTACGAGGTGTTCATGTAAAGGAGAGAATGTATGAATAAATTGCACATAATTCCAACAGTATTGATAATTACAGCACTAACTTCGTGTGATTCTGATCACATTAGTTGTTTACCCGACTTGTTTCCTATGGAAATCGAATATATAAAAAACAAGGAATATGATATTAACAATGTAGGTATAAAAGTATTTTTGGGATTGTTTTCAAGAGAAAGAAAAGATAACAATAATCTAAATGCAACTTTAACTGCAAATGATATAGTTTTAAAAACATACACAGATGATGATCTCCGCGATATAAAGTTTGTATATGATATATATCAAGAAAACAACAAGTCTAATTATTTTTTTAGGGGTAATGAATATATTAAAATTCCAAAGTCTGCATTTACTAGCGAAGAAGGTGCAATGAGTATAAAATTCACTTTTTTGATTGATAAAGATGGAGTACTAACGCCTACTAGTAGTAAAGGAATGAGCTTTTGGTATGAAAAAAGACCTAACGCTAAAATAAGATTTAGTGAAAAGAAATAAAAGTATTAATAAAGTTGCAATTAACTAGTCACTTAATGAATTACAAAAAAAAGGTTAGATGTCAAAGTTAATGCAACCACAACTATATAAACTCCTTATAACATC